>OBLI01001478.1_pt1 | contig 22753 bp, 44 predicted proteins | sample 1519701 | NCBI WGS metagenome assembly OBLI01 (sample SAMEA3663005, study PRJEB22513) | pig gut metagenome | biome: pig gut; feature: pig-associated habitat; material: faeces | place: France | collected 2012
CCTGGCGTCGCCAATTCTGAAATACAAGGCCTTCGGGGTCAGTGCCGTATTCGCCATAATAATATACTCTGGCCTTTTGTGGATTCCGCACCCTCATATCTTCCATTGTGGCGATATACTCTTTTGATAGAAATGGATTATCTTTAAATGTCGAATGAATCTTGAGTAAATTACTTGGCGGATTCACTTCAACAAAATCATATAGCCAATGATTCTATGAAATAGGGTTATAGGACATAATAATCTATTGGTTTTTATTTTGGCTACGCATACGCAAATTTAATTGTTCTACCATATGTTTAGGAACTTCAAATACCTCTTCTACCCAAATAGTTCCTATATCATTTAATGATAGTAATTTTGTTTCTTCGTCCAATCCCATCATAATAATACTTGAACCATTAGGAAAGGTAATAGATAAATCCGTTTCCTTGACTTTAACATACTAAATGATTTGCCATTTAGTTAATACTTCTTTAAATAATGAAAAACATGAATTGCGTAGGCTATTACCATATCTGCGGCAAACTAAAACCTTTATTCGTTCGCGACAACACCTAATAATAATTTTCTAGCAAATAGAATAGCTTTTTGAACTACCTGCCCCGCCATACCATACCTCCCACCTATGGGAATAATCCGTAATGTATGGAAATGCCTTGGGTGTAAATATATCCTTAGATAAATTTAAATTAATAACAGGCATTGTTATTCACCTTTATTTAATACTAATTTCTATACTTGGGGCGGCCTCGACCGATAGCTTAGTCTTATCTTCGGGTTTATAACCTACTCCATCAAGTATGTATTTGACTGCGTTCCAATTGCCTGCCTCCGCCATTTCACCCAACTTTTTCATGGCTACAGATTCTAGTTCTTTATATTTCTATTGGCATAACTCTTTATATATAGCCATAAATCTATCATCGTGGCGGTAATCGTAAAAGGTGCTATCTCCGATTTTCGCCAGTTTAGCAATTTCGCCATACTTCAAATAGGGATTCTCAACCCAGATGGTCGCCACTTTGCGGTATCGTTCTAATAAATATTCTTCTTTAGACTTACTCAATTTGGGCCAACCCTCTTTCTATTAATATTCTCCCTTAATTCCCTATACATATTTAAATAACCATGTATAGGAATACACAAATTTGGGTCTTTCCATTTATTTATAGCGTCCAATATCTCAGGACTAGACTCTATAATTCCATACCACAATTTATTATTATCACTCACTAATTCCAAGTGGAAACCCAATAGCATGAGATACGCCATTTGATTTAATGAGTATATACATAAATACTTCTTCACCTTAACAAATCTCCCTAATATTAATTTTATTGTAATGCTAACATTTACTTAATTCATCCAAATGTACCAAGGCCAATTCAGCCTCTTTATAGTATTCGCCATCCTCTAACTAGGGTCTAATAATCGTTCTATAATTCCCCCGCCTTAATAACTCTAATAATTCAGATGTGCGAACCACATGGACAATGAAATTAACCATATCGACGAAACATATATTAGTGGCCTAGGTATAATATATCCAACCTTTTTTGGCGGCCGCCATATTTCCAATAGTCTCGATAACAATATTACCCGTGGCGGCGACCTTACTATCAGCCTTAACCTCTAATAACAACTATTCGTCTCCTTTAGTGGCGATTAGGTCTATATCTTTAGAAAAATAGGACGTCTCCTTAGAAACGTCCTACACCTTATATCCTAATGTCTAAAATAAATTGGCGACTAGGGCTTCCCCCTTATGCCCCTTCGCCAATAAATCTTTAAATATAGTTATAGTTGCCATGATTCTATACCCCTATTCGCCATTTCCGTCTTGATGAAATCTCGGCATACATTCTCAGAAAATGTGTAATCTTCCCCCATTGCCAACTACATCAGATACCGAGTTAATATCCTCTATGTTTCATTCTCCGGCGACTCATGGTGATTAATTCCCTATATGGCACAAGCATTAATGAATAAAAGTTCGTTCGTATTTAACATAGTAAATACCTCCTTAAAAAATTTAGCTACGGCGGTAATAACTAAAATCTTATTACCCCCGCCATATTATCTTAAAAATAACGGATAATTAATTATCCTACGTTGTCCAAAAGGGACAAGAAAAAATGGCGACCTCCGGTTTGGGAACTCATACCCTGGCGTCGCCATTATTTATATTACTATCCTTAATTACTCCTTCTTTTGGCCGAGGCCGTAGGCCTCGCTTAGGCAAGGCGAACTTGTTCGCCGCCGCCATATAGAAATAGGAACTAACGGTTGGCGACTCCATTAGTTCCTATCACTATGAAATTTGGCGTATGTATGTGTATTAAGGATTATATGTTCTGTTATGCTAAAATAACAGTTAAAAATAATATTCAGTTTTCTTGTATTGGCCATATGGCCAAGGTATAGGTTTTATAATTAATTATAGAATAGGACGACTTTCTATTCAAAATCAATTATCTCTTGGGCGAAAAAGATTCCGTATAAATTTTTTTGTAAATAATGAAATTAAATATTGATACGAAAAAAATTTTTTATTTTATTTTATTTTTGTTTTTGTTTTTTGTTTTTTTCATTACTTACAAGATTATTATATCAAAAAATTTTTTATTTGTCAAATTTTTGCTAATTTTTTATTGGCAGCCACTAGGCCAAATAGTTAGAAAGTTAGGTCTATGGCTTAACCTTATAAAATTTCCCCTGATATTTATATATTCCATTAGTGCAAGGGGCACAATCGTTATAGCGTTCTATTATCCACTCTTGGTCAACCATGATTGGCGACCCCCATTGACCCGACGCACCCACAGCGGCGTCAGCCGCCATTGTAGTATTAATTGTATTATTAATTGTATTATATGTATTATTTCTTATTACCTTTGGTAATAACGTGTTATTACCTTTCGTAATAACGTCGTTATCCTCTTTGGTAATAACGTCGTTATTACCTTTCGTAATAACGTGATTTTCTTTTATTTCTACGTTATCCTCTTTGGTAATAACGATTAGTTCATGAAATTCATAGCTGTCACCCTGAATATGAACTAGATACCCCTTATCCGTCAATTCTTTAATAGCATTATTGTATTGTTTAATTTTTATACCAAAATCGCGTTCAACCGCTTTGCTACTTAGTGCGAATTTATAGCCGTTTTGGTTTTTGGCGAAATACATCCATAACTTAAATGCACCCGCATCTAAATCCTACGCTGCTTTATCCATTGCCGCCAAATTAATTGTGGCGTATAGATTTTCTTTATTACATTTTTCTTTACTTACTACTACTTCCTTTTGGTTGGGAACTTTTTTACCGTTTGCCATCTTTGCTACCCCCTATATTATCTTTTACTTTGATTTTTAATAGCCATCTATAACTCATGGCTATCTTCAAATATATATGTATCGAACTGAGGATGATTAGGATTAACCCCCGTCCGCAAAATCTTAAATCCTTTTAGGCGTAACTCTAACGCCAATCTCTTACTATAAACCGTAAACTCATTACTCATTTGGGGCGGCCTCCTTATTAAAAAACTCTTTCTTAATTACTCGATACAGTAATTTAGAAACACTAACGTCCTACCGTTCTGCCTCTTTCTTAATAAATTCTTTTTCCTCTGTGGAAACCTTAATTGATAATACTTCTACTTTTGTTGCCATCTTAACAACCTCCTTGGTTAATTATACATTGTATATCTTACTAGTTAAAAGAAATAGGGATAGTCACAGCCAACTATCCCTATATGAGTAAAGGAAAGGAAAGCGTAAAATGCTTGATAAAACTAATTTATTGACCCTATATATATATTATATAAAAAATTTTAATATATGTCAAATTTTCCCTTGGGTTAGGCCTATGGCGAAACCTAACCCTAATTATTAAAAGAGGAAAAATACAACAGGGCTAAAACTTATTAACCCCCCGTCATTATATATAGAAAATTAGAATTAATACTTTAACTTACTTTGACCTCAAAATTTTATTACAATATTGTCATTTTGTCTATTAGCGGCTATTAACCTTGCCGCCGCCACTATATAAAATAGTATGGGGGAATAGCCTCATTTTTGAGGCCGCTACTATTTTCGATTTCTATTGGGCTAATTCTTGATACAATATTTCTAATGAAAAATTAATTGTATGAGTAAATAATGGTAAAATAAAAAAATCGTGGCGAATTCATTTTATTTCTTACGACGAATTAAAATACGCATATATTTTTTTTTGCCGTTAATAAAATTAATATCATTAGATACATCATCATGATAACGACTATTTCCCAAAATCTCAAACTAATCGGGATTATATTTATTAATGAATGTAATAGGTACGCCCATTACACCATCATAATCTTTAGGAATATTGGCGACTCTACCAACCTCAATAGCATCATAATTATCATATTTTGGATAATCAATTGGATTATATGTCTTAGTTAATACAAGCTTTTCTATATACTTATTAACCTTCATATTAGTAAACCAACAAACATTTCCGAATTTTTTAATGCTTCCATCAGGCTGGTTAAATTCTTTTACCATGTTATATCCTGTCCACAACTTATTATCTTTAATTGATTGGAAAATTCCCTTACACGCAAATGCATTTTGATTACCAATGATTAAACATAATTTATTATGACTCATAATAGTATCTACAAATTCTCTAAACAGGCTAAACGGGGGATTGGTGCATATTATATCACATTCCTCGAGAATTTCAATACATTCAGGACTGCGGAAATCACCATCGCCTATTAGGTCTTCCTAAATGATATTGTCGCCATCATTAGTCCAAACTTTATAGGACTATCCATCTTTCTCATAATGAGTGGCGATTAACTTTTTAAGGCCAAATGACTAAAAATTATTAATAAAGAATGACCAAAATTCACTTTTAAGGCTATCACATGGTAAATATACAATTTTATCTTGAAATTGTTCTTTATACTCCATAACCTCAACTTCAATATCCTCATAACGAGTATAGAACTCATCATTCTTTGCCTTTTTGGCTTTATTTAAATTAGCGTTGGCGGGGTTGCTACTTTTTGGCCCCTTCACCATTAATGTCATATTTTTTATCTCCTTCTAAATATATATCGTATTTTTATCGTCTAATATTTCTATTAGACCTATTGAAATCGTTAATTTTTCTATATTTTATGAACTACTATATGCATTTCCATTTTTGTTTTCAATAGAATTAAAAAAATAATATCATAGGCCTAATAGAAATATTCTTTAGAGTAAACTCATTTGTTTAATTTTGTGTTGATAATAGTTATATCATGTTTTATATGGCCGACGTCTTGTTGAATAGTAGTTAGGCTATCAGCATACTAGGCGATAGTGGCGATAGCCTTGTCATTCACAGACCGGCATTCCGCCAATTCATCATATAACTTATCTTCTCGTTCCTTTTGGTTTGTTATCATAACAATTGTAATTTTCCAAATGAAAATCCCCAAGGCAATCGCACAAGCAATAGGAAATCCAACAGAAGATATAATATTTAATATTGCATCTAGATTCATAATTACACCCCCTTTCATTTGGTTTAAGGGGGAATAATCAGCCAGTTCTTTTCCACATATAAACTACTAAATAGGGCGGCATATTGTTGTGGCTATTTCCGCTACCAGTGTTGCCAGTAGAGACATTCTAAGCCGATTTCCTAGCTGTACCAGAAGAATAAGAGTCATAGTCGCAGTTGGCGGATAATGAACCGCCACTACTAACCGTAACATATTGGGGATGGCTATGAGAAGGCATCTCATTTACAGTTAATGTATGTGAGGCCTCGCCGCCAGTAGAACCATTAGTATAGGTAGAACCAGCACCAAGTAAAAATCTATCTTTTAATTGCGTCCAACTGCCGCCGAATAAATTAGCTGGACTAGTACTATTTACACTAATATAGATACTACCTACTGGATAAATCCAATCTACCACGTCAGATTTGGTGACGCCACTAGAACTACTCTCTAAGGATGAAACACGGCTAGTTAAACTAGTAATATTATCAGTATTATCTTGAACAGCTAAGGATATAACCTCGGTTAAATCATCAACATATTGTTTAGTCGTAGGATTGTTATTACTATAATACTAAGTAATATATACGGGAACATTAAAATTAAAATCATCTTTTGACCAATCAAATACTGGTTGTGATTTACCGCTATATTCTTTACTAGACACGGTATTAATTTTATCTGTTACCCTAGCCTCAAAATTATAGGCATTATTATAAGATAAACCACTTTTAGATACTGTGGCGGAATACGTTCCATCACTATTTTTCGTAACGTTAGAAATAGTTGTCCAAGAACCCCAAGAGGATGAGGAACTAGATTTATAACGATACTAGACCGTTAATGTATTTGCTGTTGCCCCAAAACTACCATTAAACCAAGTGCCGCTAACACTAATTGTGGCGACGCCACTCGTTGAGATACTAACATTATTTAATGATATAGAGGGGCGTCTATAGTCTATTGCCGTAAGACTAACAATTTTAGACCCAGTGCGATTACGGGTATCAATTGCCCCGAACTCAAAGATACCATCATAGCCGCCAGTAAGTGTTTTATTAGCAACACCATTCATAGGGTAGTAATTACGTTGATAATAAAAATACTAGTTAACTATAGATGAACCTTGGGTAGGTGTGGCGGACATGGTTACTTTAACATTAGATACACCATTAATAATAGTGCTAGTATTACCCGATAATTGAGATGATAAAGCATCTGTGGTTACTACTGACGCCGTTATTGTTGGTACATCGCCATCTGGTATTTTTGCTATAAAAGTTGATGTGCTATTAACCTCTTTTTTACCTAAGAAAGTAAAATAAGAAATTAATTTGCCTGTTTTGCTAGTGGTATCAGGTATCTCATTATAGAAAGATGTAGGAATAGTCCAACTGATAGTAGCGGGAACATTCGTGGGGGATATGTTATCCTTTATAACGCCAGTTAAACTACCAAATTCATATTCTATACTATAGAATCCTGTACCACTAGTCGAGGAACCTTCAGTAGAAATTGTGGCGACTTGGCCTATGACGCCGTTAGTTAATTTAGTTATTAATGCCATTTATATTACCCCCCTATCCAAAAGCACCCTGTGCGACTGCCATTATCATAATCTTCAAAACGGCTATTTTCGCCTATAATTAAATAAGTTGTAGCATGAAGGTTCAAGGCCTCGACGCCATTATTATCAGCGGTTAAAACAACTTGACCATCCTTGCTAACTCGCATACCATCCTCAGAAATATCAGTGGTAATATCTACATTACTTTTGCTAATGGTTAAACCGTCTTGATTAAATGTAAAACCAGTAGTCGTAGTTACTTTATTCACGCCACCCGCCAATTCCTCTTGAACTATTAATTCTACTTGATTAGATGTGATAGATGCATTAACCTTTTGGGCTATATTATCTATCTCAGTGTCTGTGGCGTCTTGGCGACTAGAAACGTTAGAAACCGTAGCATTAATAGAATTTTGGTCTAATTGAATTTGACTAATGGTACTATCATAGCCATCTACTTTACTAACAACTAAATCTATTTGTTTATTGGCTTTATCTACCCTAGCATAAGTCTAATTAAGAACCTCGCCAAGAGTAGAAGGATTAGATTCAGTCTCAGAAGTATTAGTGGGATATGTCCATGATATTTTACTAGTTAAGCCGCCATCATAAGTTAGGGTTTGGTTTAACAAATAAGTCTTGATTTTAGAATTATCCTTGGCGACTATGGTTAATGGTGTGCATAGAGATAAAGTATAATTACCTCGCCATTCACATTCAAATGGGGTAATAACTTTTCCGCCAGCGACGTTTATTGCCGATTGTAATAAATCAGCTATATCAGTTCGTAATTCCCAAAAAAGATTATCTCGAACATATTGTGTTTCGCCATCCTCGCCAGTAGTAGCAGATACATTATCTCCTAGTTCTGTGGCGGAAACTATCTTGGTTAATTTACGACTTGGCTAACTCTTAAAGGTAAAATAATCTTCCTTACTAATGTCGAACCATTGTGCCTGTTGGTCATTGCGGCAAGCCGTAAACCGTAAAGTGTCGCCACTTATATAATAAATTGATTGTGTTGCCTCCGCTATATCATCTAATACTTGACGATATGTCTCAGTTCCTTCAATATTTAGATTTTCCATATTTGGATAGGCGGTCTCAAAATTGCCGACATAGCTACTATCATATTCCAATGATAGTCCAAATTCGTCAGCCATAAGATTAGCAATATCCTCTATGGTTGGACTATAAGATGGTGGCATCCATTTCATTAAATCGCCAGTGGTGTTTATTGTTCCTTCAATTAATATAACATCATAACCTTTAATAGTCAGGTTATTTGTGTTTTCATCACGATTTATTTCTTTAACATAGAATTTAGGGAATATAGTGGTATAATCAATATCATTAACCCCGAATTTTACTATAAAATAGTCATCTTGTGATATGTTTATTTCTCTATTGGGGTCTAATAACTTTATAGTGGCGGATTGGCAAATACCAAACCCAAAAAATTTTCCCTATTCCCCTGTTTGTTCTATGGTTACACTAATTATTTTGTCGTCCCTTGTATAGGTAGCCGCCAAAGTGGAACCCGTATAGAATTCCACCTTAGCTTTTATTTTACGAGAGGGAGATTTTAATGCAGTATCTGTAGTTGTTGCCATTTGGTTTCCCCCTTTATAATTCTATGAAATTTAAACTCATTTGTTTAAATAATTTACGATTATCCTATATAGTGAAATATTCGGGTTCAGGCGTTCCCGTATAACACTATATAGTTTTTAGTGTTTGCGTTTCAGGGTCTAGATACGAGACATTAACCACATAGTCTTTTATTGCCGTTAATAGACTATTCATATGGTTATCTAGCATCGGCCTAAACTCAACATACACTTTAATCTTACGATTAATTATATCTATAACTGTATTACCTGCGGCATTGCGGCCACTATTATCACTAACCAGTGTTTCATAGCCAACCTTCAAGGAACTCACCAAATGTGAGAAATCAGTATTATTTATTTTAAAATAAATCATAAAATATTACCTCCTTACATTACCGCTAATGGTAAATTACCAGATTGCTTAGTTATATTGTTGATAGAATTAATTGTCGCCCAACCTAATTCTTTACCATCAACATTTAATGATACTCTAGTGGGCGAGGCCATTCTTGCGGCCAATCTATCAGCAAGTTTATCCATCCATTCCGTATTGTTCTCTAATGGAACAACGGCCTCTTTACCTTGTTCGCCAACCATTGCAATTGTGGCGGAATCTATAATACCACCTTTGGCGAGGCGAGGTAATTTCAAACGACTAACTCGACCTACGTTAACACCAGGTATCAAATTAATGAGTCCAATAGCACCATTAATTAACCAAATAGCTGTGTTAATCGTATTTTCTATTTTAGATATAACGCCATTGATAGCAGATTTAATAGCACCGCCTAATAAATCACCAAATTTAATACCCCATTGTTTAACTAGGTTGCCAAAATCGTTCCATAGGTTCTTGAACCAATCTTTTAATCGCTTGCCCCAAGTTTCATATTTACTAGGATTTAGACCACTTTTTAGATTGTTAGGTAAATCTTCTACAAATGTTTTACGCGAATCATTTGACATATTGGCCATAGCCCTAGAAATATAATCTCTAGCTTCTTCGGCGGATATTTTACCACTCTTATAGGCATCAACAACCGTAGCTTTAAAATCTTCGTAATGATTACCTTCTTTAGATAACGCCAATTGGTTCTCTATTGATGCTTGAGTTTCAGCTTTTTTAGCTTTACGCAATTCCTCTGTAGATTCTTTCAAATCATTTTGGGCTTGTTCATTATCTAGATATGCTTTATAGACTTCCCTTTGGGCATCGGTCATATCCTTATAATCTAATGTGCCTGCCGCCACTTGGTCAAATAACTCTTTGCCCGAAATACCTGTTTTCTTTTCGGCTTCGGCTAACTTTTTCTAGGCATCCTCAGCTTTATCAACTGAATTAATATAGGTATTATTGGCGTTAGTCAAATCTTCGGTCGCTTTTTTCAAATCCTCTGCGGCGGTCTAGGTATCTTTAATGCCGTCTCTCTCTTTTTGGAATGCCTCTACCAATAGGGCGATTACGGCAATCAATCCCACTATTGCGGTTACTACTGCTACAATGGGATTAAGTTCTAATGCTGTATTCACGGCATAAATCAACGGGATAAGAATCATTAGAACTGAAATTATTAACATAATAACATTTTTAGTATTTACACCGTTTTCCGCTATATCTATAAGTGATTTTACCAATAGCACAACACCCGCAACCATAGCGGCAAATGCTATATTACCTGGCTTTATGGCCGATGTAATAAAATCAGCAAATTTACCAGAAGTGATAAATAGAACCGAAGCAAGCGTGCCTAATACGCCAATTATAGTTCCTATTACATTGGCGACATTAGCACCATTTTCAGACATATCATGCAAGGATAATATTAATATACCTATGCTACCAAATACACCGGCTACCGCACCAGCGAGGCCGCCAAATAATGAAGCTACACCGCCTATAACTAATCCGATACCCGTAAGAGTGCCAATCAAATTACTTGCGTCCATGCCATTAACCCAAGCATCACTATAGTTGGTTATTGTAAGATATAAACCCGCGATTATTGATAATATGGCAGGGATTGAACCTAATAACGCTTTTAGCCTATTGGTAGATTTAAATAAGCCGCCTACTCTGTTGGTAGCTTTTATAATAGCATTGGTAATTGGTTCCCAATTGGCAAGGGCATACATAGCACCAGCAATAAGACCTAAGGGAACTAATAATCCCTCAATTTTCTTTTTGCTATCCTCAATACCTTTATTAAAATCATCAAAATTAGGCATTTCGATTTGAGGGATATCAACATTAGGTGTGGCGACACCGCCACCACCACCGCCTCCGCCACCAGTAGCGGTTGGGGATTGAACTATGTTGAGTTCATCAAATCCCATTGTCTATTTCTTGAGTTCTTTGGCGGCGGCGGCCGCACCACCAATAGCACCAGCATAGTTATTCATGCTATTGGTTGCTTTATTAATACTATTATTCGTATTGCTAACACTAGCTTTACCATCTGAGAATATCCCAAAAAATGCACCTAACCAATTGATAGCGGTAATTATCCATTGACATAGTGTGGCGATTACCTGGACTATTACCTCAATAGCTGGCTTTAGGACACCCAATACCACTGCCGCCATATTACTAAATGCCGTGATTAATGGCATAATTTTAGTAGCGACATCGGCTAATTGAATCTTTAGGTTCGCTTGTGCTTGGTTATAGTCTAACATGGCTTTAGAATTGTGTTCATATATAATAGCCGCATTACTATACAAACCATTTAATAGACTACGCAAATAGGCTTCTCGTTCATGGGCGGTATTCATAGTTGCTAACTAATTATTAACCGCATCCTCACTAATACCCATCCAATTTAAGGCATCCGCCAATGTTCCCGTTACCTTGGCGACTTGGGCAGTCTCATTAACGGATTCCGCCAATGTCTCAACGGGTATGGCATCACCCATAGTGGCATAGACACCTTGCAATATTTTTGTCCATTCCGCCAATTCTTTCTCACTAGTGGTTACTCTAGCGAGGTTCTAGGCCGTTTCAACTGCCCTATCACTATCCCCCAAGAATCTATATAATTCTTTGAATGTTTTAGTAGCCTAGGCTGCTGAACTTCCTGCGGATTGGAAAGCGGCATTTAATTTGCCTTGTAATTTACCAAATTCCATACCCTCTGATAGACTGGCGGTCGCTAATGCGAATGTCGCCACGGCTTTCACTGCGGACAAGACACTTTTCTTAATACCGCCCATAGCCTTTTCTACGCCCTATTTGGCGTGGCCGGCTGCCTTTTGCACGTCTTTCAAGGATTTAGTTACTTTGTCTATACCTTTGGCGGAACTGCCGCCATCTTTGCCAATGTCTTTTATGTCTTTTTTAACTTTATTGATACTATCAACGGCCTATTGGACATTGGCTTTAATTTGTATATTTAAAGTTTCTTCTGTCATTGTTCTGTGTTTCCCCCCTCAAATTTCTTATTAAATTGCTATACAAAAGTCATAAATGCTATAGCATCTTTTTCGGACTAGGATTGTGTTTGTTCCTCTTCCGTTTCTACTTCTTCTTTGAACAAGGTGGGATATACATCTTCTATTTTTGGCGTTTCACTTTTATCGCCTAATATTTTTCCTATTAATTTAGCTATTAAATTTGCCTATATATAATCATATGAGGCCTTTTCCTTTTGGTCGCGTTTTTTCACTCTTTGGTAACTATCTAACCTTCGGGCTATTTCACCCAATGTTAAATCCCAAAATTCATTTTCCGTCATCCCAATGTCAAGGCAAGTCTCTATTAACGAGTCAAAATATTCTTCGTATGTGGCGAAGTCAGGTTCGGCCTCGCCTGTCAGGCGTTTTTTTCCTCATTCTCCTTTGGCATAATACCACTAGCCTAGAATAATTCTATCATTACAGGAATAAAATCAGTAGTGGCGTGGCCATCCGCAATAAAATCATCCATAATATCATAAGCATCATTAAGTGAAATCCCGTGATTAAAACGAGTCAAGGAAGCGTGAAGAACCGCCACCATTTCCGTCATTGAGGGGACACGAGTTTCACCATCAGAAGTCATAAATAACATAAGTGGATTACAACCAATTTGACGTTCCAATTGGACAATAGAACGTGTAGTAAGCGATAAGCAATAAGTTTTGTTGCCAACAATAAAATCTATAGTGTTCATAAGAAAAATCTCCTTTAAAAATATAATATTAAAATGAGTTAGTAAAACCGTCTAAAGCCGGTTTTACTACTCTGGAAAAATGGGGCGGGTATTAATCCGCCCCTTTAGAATTAGCCTGCTGCGGCAATAGTAATTTTGCTATTAGGCTTGATAGAGAGAATGTAGGTCATTGCCGTGGCGACCTCGCCAGCCTCAAGAGAGACAGAACATTCACCGCTAAATGTTGCGGTAGTGCCATCGCCAAGCGTAACTTTCCAATCAATAGAACCATCCAGTGCATCAAGTGCTAAAAACTGGGTTCCGCCATCACGCCAATAGAATTTAAAATCAATACTATCGCCATAAGTAATCAGGCCAGGGATATACATATGTGCGTCATCGGCAAGAGTAGTAACCTCAATAGACTCGGTGGTTCCGCCAAGAGAAGGAATACTCACAAGGTCGGTAAGGTCGGTATATGTCTCGCCACTAGATTTGTAAGACAATTTAGTCTTTTTATAAGTAATAATTTCGTTCGCCATTTAAGGTTCCTCCTATTTATTCAAATTCCTCATACCCTAATCCCTCATACGTCATAATCTTTTGAATCATGGCGGAATTAGGGTCATATAATTCATTACTACTGGTTCTAGTAAAACCAATAGGTCTAAGTGTATCATCTATAATTTTAGCGTATTTCTATAAATCCGCTATATCGGTTCCCCATACTTTAATTTGATATTGAACCCTACTATATCCTACTGTGTCGCCATTTCCTATAACATAGTTATTTAATCCTATATAACTAATTAGTGGCGTGGCGTCGCCCCGACTAAGGGTTAATTCATATTTGACAGGGATACCGATAGTTTTTAATGCCGTTACTAATCGTGCGTGGTAATCAATCATTAATACTACCCCCTAATATCTCTAATATAGTTGTCCTATTTTCATTTAAGGCGGGTCTCATATACGGTTGGGGCGGTTGGCCGCTAGTTGTGTGCCATTCCCCTTTATCGTCTTGATAACACCAAGGCGTGGGGCGGCCGCCTTTCTCCGCAAATAGACCCGTTCCATATTCTATATATGGGGCGTATTCTAGCGGCGTGTAAATGGTTCCTATGACCTCTAGGCCGTTATTTTCTACTTTACTAGTTATACTCCTTCTGAGTTCGCCTGTTTGCACAGGAACCTTTTCCTTTGCCGAACGTTCAACTAACGCACAACATTTCTTCATACCGTCATTTATATCTAATAGACTATCTAATTTCTAGGTTAATTCAGTCAATCCAGTAATTTTTACTTCCATAGCTTTTATCCCATCGTCGCCATATACACTTGTTTATACCTACCTATTGGATTCACATATAGGACTTTGAGTTTTTGATTACCATATTTAATTATATGTTTATCACTAATTTCTTTATTAAATGTAATCCCAATATAAGTAGCATTAGTGTATAAGGGATTGTCCGAAATAGCCTAATTAATTAAATTAATTGCTATTAGTATAGTGCCGAATGACCCCTCGTCTATAATAGCCTCGCCATATTCGTTTTCTTTCATAGGGTAATATCTGTATTCCGTCATTTGTGCGTTTATCATTGGGTCATACCACCTTTATTACCCGTCTGCGTTTACGGTCAAGTATAGCTATAATATCTGAGGGGTAGCCATCTATATAATTCTCTGAGACGCCACTATATGATTGACTGGCCAAGCCTTCACTATTAGTTCTATTTAATTTAATTACCGCGATTCTTTCCGCAACAATTTGTAATTCATAGTCTAATTCTCTATTGCAATAGGCCTGAACCTCGGCCATAGCCTATTTCAAGGCTAGGCCGATTTGGGCATCTGTGAAATTTGGGGCGGCCGCCCCAAGCATTACTTTAATTTCTTCTATCATAATGGCTACCCCAAATCTTTATTAGACTGTAACCTCGGTAGCTGCCTTAGGTGCTAAACCAACAGCATAGCCAATAGCGTTAATCTTATTGCCAGTGGCGACAGCATCAACGGCCACTTCCCAAGCACCATTAGCCGCCTTAGCGGTATAGGACTTAGAACCAATAGTGACAACGACTTTAAATACGCCCTGACCGCAAGTGCCAGCAACCTTAACTGCACCATTAGAAGGCTTAGTGATAACAACATTATCGGTCTGGGGCTTTGCCAACATAGCAATGTAATTCTCGTCGGTCAATGCAACCAAACCAACCTTACGGATATAAACAATATTCTCACGCTTATTCTTATCGCGGTCGGTCTCAGTCTCGACACCCTTCTTAGCAAAATAGGTAATTGCATTGGGGTTCACGAGATAGCAAGCACTATCAGGGACAGCGGCGGACATAACCACGGGAACACCACAAATGTGGCCGATATAGCCAGTGCGAACGTAATCCTCGACATAGGTCAAATCCTCGCCCAACTGCTTACGGATATAGGCCTGCTGCTTAGGAGAAACCAGGAGAGTATAACCGCTTTCATCCTCGTTAGAGGCATTAATCATTGCAAGTGCGTCAACAACCTTATTGAAGAAATAACGTGCGGTGTTAGTAGTGAAATCGCACTCAACAGCCTTAGTTGCTTTACCCATCTCGGAAATAGCCTTGCGAGTGAGGTTATTGACCATATTCTCGGCCTGACCCTTTAAGAGAGTGTCAACCACAATAGGATTACGCATGGCGGCCTCGTCTGTCCAATGGGTTCTACCCTGAGTGGTAACAACTTCGTATTCATCTTCGGTGTAATCGACTTCGCTGAAATCTTCGTTGCCTTCACCCTCGGCAACATCCTTAATATTGTCATTAGCGACATACTTCTGAACCTTAATCTTCATACCCGCCTCGGCGGTCAAGCTATCGTCGCTGTGCATAAACTGAGACATAGACACCTTAGTATCTAACATAGAATTAATTTTCTCACGAATGAGTTCGTGGCTAAAATATACGTTTGCCATAATAGCATCCTCCTAATTATTTCAATAAATTATTATAGTATGTTGGATTACTATCCAATAGGCGTTGCATTTCCGCCATAGGTAATTTCAAAAATTCCTCTTTGGTCATTGGGGGTTTATTGCCGCCGCCATTACCATTAGGAACATCACCGCCTATGCGTTTCTCTACCTCGGATTTAACTGCGGCCTTAAATAGTTTATCCAACTTATCAATATTAGCTTGGGCGGCTTCAATATCGTCGCTAATAGCTAATATATCTGCGAACTCGGCGGATAGACCACGACTAGACAGAACACTCTTTAACTCGCTACGATTCTTTTCAATTTGGAATTGGGCGAGTTGTTCTTCTAAATCTTTTATCTTTTGGTCTTTCTCGGCCTTTTCGCGTTCGTCTCCATCCAATTTGGATAGTGATAATTTTTGTTCAAATTTTCTTTGCTGCGTCTTTAACGCTTGGGCAACTCGTTTATCAGACTCACTCTAAATCATCGCCAACACTTGTTCTTTGGTGAACATGGCGGTCTCCTGGTCTGCGTTCTCATTGCCTAAATCTTGATTCTCATTAACGTCAATGTCGATATTTTCTTCTGCCATAATAAATTCTCCTTTTTAATTTTGTTGCGGCCTTATAGGTCGCCCCAATTGATTTAGTGTTGCGGTCTAGCGACCGCCCCAAAAGGTGAGTAATTGGATTACTCGATTACGGGAACAATGCAGCACTTACAGTTTACGTGGCGAGGACAGAGTGAGGTAGCCTAGGCCAAGGGATATTTCTTCCCTTTCATGGCCTTACAATCTTCGCAAGCATCAGCTTCTACTAATACCTCAACTAACTAAACCCCGTAATCCTAATAACGCTACTTGGCGGCCTCGGTCTATAGATGTGCCATCTCCGTTCTAATTAATGCATCAGCCCGATGATAGCTAACTTGAAACCGTTCTATTAATTCCCGCTTTAACTATGTCGTCTTTTTGCCCGAAACCAAACACTCAATTAGTTTATCCGTGAGTTCTTCCTATAATAATTGAGTATTGTTCCAAACTCTTTGACTCCATGATAACCCATCCGCACACCACACCTAATTGATTACCTTTTCAATTCCCAATGGGTCAAATGTGGCGAAGGATGGGTCTGAGGGACGAGATAATAACTCATATATCCCCCTATACTATTCTTGAAAATTCAGGGATAACTATTGAATACTTTTGTCCCCGAATTCCAAAAATTTTTTAGATAACTCGGCTTGTGCTTGCCAATACCTATCTAATCTATATAAATCGGCGGGCGTGGGATTTTCGACCGACGCCGCCAATTTATCATAGACTGCTTCGAATTCACTGATTACTTTTTTCATTAGTGAATTATATTCTTTTGCCATCTTCTAACGACTTTTTTCAATGGCCATATTAGTATAGGCTTCTTGTGATTTTGTTGAACGAATTAGCCAATATAAATTACTCATTATCTTCTTCTGTCAGGTTGCCGCCCCAATATAAACTCATATTTTCCTTCTTTTGGGCGGATAGTGCATCTAATTCCGCTTGCACATCCTTAACGAAAGGTATTTGGGCAAGTAATGTGGCGTCACTGACGGTTCCCTTCAAGGCATTGACCAAATTCACAATGCTAGTGTTATCTTCGGGAATATTACGAGTAAAGCTAATATCTATATCACGGAACACTTCTTCACCGAGTTTCAAAGACTCGACACCGCAAATAATTTCTATACGACGTTGCAATGCCTTCTTCATTGCGGCTGCTATCATAGCGGCCTTGGTTTCCATACCAGTTAATCTATATCGAATGGCGATACCACTAGAGACGCCACCCACAAATGTCTCGCTACTAAAGTCGGGGCATTTGGCAATGCGATAAATATTATCGTGAATACGTTTTAGGATATTCTCAACTTGGGTATCTGTCGCATTCTTAGTTAGCCAAGTGGCGGCCGCACCCTCGGGCAATACCAAGGTTCTATTTTGCTTCATCAAAGCAATTTGTTCTATATTCTCGTCTGTTGGGTCAATGCCGATTAAAGCGAAATAGGCATCACAAAAAGCGGAATAATCGTCAACCTCATCGGATAATATAATGTTGGCCGCATCCTATAACCCCATGATAGCGTCAAATACTGACTTCTCGTCGGGTAAATAGAATATGTTGGCGGGAACCTGGTTAAAGTAGTGGCGACTCTGGCTTAGTAGCGTCAACTGACCATTCTTACCCGCCATATTATAGTGAGTAACATTTATATCGTCATAAACATCAACACAATAATTAATGGAATTGTCCCATTCGTTAGCCTGGTATATGCGAACGAAATAGCGGAGGTCGCCACTTAAAGTATTATCATAGACACCGAAACAAGATAGAGGGTCTATAGTGCGGAATCTGACCTTAGCGTCATTATCTATATACATTAATTCAGCCGCCACACCTACCTTTAATGCATCCAATAGGAAAGATGAATCTTCCTCTTGGTAATCGTTATAATTGAGTATCTCCATAATATCGTCAATATTTTGTTCGCTATTATAGGAAATGTAGCCAGGTGATGCAATGTAGCCACAATAGGCGTCGGTTATATCCTAACAATAGTTCGTAACGATTTTATTACATGGCTTGGTGGGGTCGTCATAATACTTTTGTAATATGGGTTGATTGCCATCATAATAATCTTTATAGGTTTGTAATTTAGGAACTACGTTCGAATAGAATTTACTTATCATTTGGGACAATAGTTCCGTGGTGAGGAAAGTGCCGTTTGGTAATGTAAACATTATTCTTCCTCCTCTTTGGGTTCATCTACCTCTATATAATTATCAATAGTATCAGTGCCGCCAACGAATATAGTCTTGGCGTATAAATGTTCTTGAACATCCCTATGGCCTAATTCAGGCTTATCAGGGTCAATTAATTCTTGGCGATAACGTGGCGTCGCCCAATCAAAGACCTTATCTTCATCAGCGTCATATCTTACTAATGCAAATGATTGTGTTTTCATATTTCTTTACCTCCTTATTTAAATGCAACTGTCCAACCTTTGGCGGCCGCCACTGCTATTTCTTCGGCGGTTAAATTTCCTATAGCACCGCCTTCTGTATTAGCACCTTGGTTGCTATAAAACTGAATCGTGTTGGTTCCGCCCACTTCTGCTAAAAATGCGGATGTATCAGGTAAGCTATTTATTGTCTCGACTGCTGAATCATGGTTATACACTGAATACTCTGAATTCTATGCATATTTATTGTAACCTGTCGTGGTAAAATCTAATTTCTAATTTGAAAAATGTACTGTCTGATTTGGTTCAAAAGTAAATGAAGATAATTTTTCTGCCCAATTAACCATTCCCGAAAAGAAATTCTGTTTTACCTCTGAGTTGATACCATAAACGATAGGCAAATCCCGTACTTCCTATAAGCTAGAACATGCATTAAATAAGTAATAATAAAAATTATAAAAACCATATGACGGTATTACTGCTGAATCTAATTGTTTAAATGCTTTCAACGATGGAACCTTGGTTAAATTACTGCATCCATCGAACATTGACGAACACGTTATCGCGGAACTATAGCCGCTTGGCTTTTGAATAATAAAATCATCAAAAAAATTATCGGGGATTGACTTCATCTTACAATCTTCAAAAATACTTGAACAATCATGAATCCTACCAACAATACGAGGTAAATATGGTAAGTTGCTACCCTGAAACATATGATTAACACTATTAGTATAACTATCATTCATATAGAAAGTTAGATTGGTAAGGTCAGCATCCGATTTTAAATAAAAAAAACAAGATTCTGCTTTTTCGATATTGGAAAATGATAATAAAGACGTGTAGTGTTCTAATATCCAAGATAATCTACCATAATAAAATAAATTTGAACAATCTCCCGTAAACGATAAATCTTCCTCCGTAGGTATATACCCATCTATTTTAACCTCACTAGGAACCTTTAGTTCCATCTTAGGGGCATCACTCTACCATTTCACTTTCATAGTTAGGTATTACCTCCTCTGTCTCGGTATAAATTCTATCCGTTCCTACTGGGTCAATCGCCTCGGCATATTTAATACCATCACGTTCTATAAATAACCCTTGGTCGGAATAATTGCGGATATAGGTTGTATCATTAATTTCTATTAATTCTGTAATTAGCATTTTATCAACCTCCTGTTATATCGGGGTAATCTTCTATGGCACGAATCTTGCTAGAAAAACTTGCCCAATTAGTGGCAGTCTTATAATTAGCCAATAGTGCTTGAGGAACATAAACATAGGATGTTGTGTCTGCTGTATTAGTAATTTGTGTGGGCAAATAACTAGCATTAGATAAAGTGCATACGTTACTAGGATTAGAAAGAACTATAGTTTTAATATTAGAACAATATCTAAACATAGAATCTGAAACATAATTAAATTTAGGCAAAATAACCTTTGTAAGGTCTGGTGCATTAGATACTAACCGAAAGTATCTATTATTTGTTAATCCAAGTTCTAATGTAGTTAGATTTTTCAAGTTTTCACCTAACAAATTCCCCGAACCATGAACATCTGATAGCTTGGGAAAAGACAAAGTCTTGACACTAGAATTTGAAACGAATCCTGTGCGGCATGACTCTAAATTAGGAATATTAAGATTGAGTAAACCGTCTGTGCTTGCAAATGTGCTATCATCAACTGAAGTGAGTACAGGGAAGTTTAATGTATGAATTCCTTGGGCACCATAAAAAGCATGATGCCATACCTAAGTCGCCTTGGGGAAATCCCATATTGCATATTTACCATCCTAATAAGGCCTATAATATCCACCAGAAAAAAAGTGCACATTACTAAAAGCGTATAATCCAATAGATGTTACATTAGAAAAAGTAGTATGCAGCATTTCATATGTATGTGGACGATAGGCAAATTGCCATTTTTCAAATGCCATATTTGCAAAAGCATCTTGACCAATCGTTTCCCAAGTAGTATTTACATATGTCTCAGGTATTCCCGAACTTTCTTCACTATCTTCCTGTATATATCTCCTTACAAGACCTTCGCCTATTTTGAGTTCCACATTATCACTACTACTACCACCAGTAGGCAAATTACTAATGGCGGCCGCCATTTCGCCAGGTTTATATGTGGCGGAACCCCCGCTTTTTTCTCGTATAGCTGAGGCTATATTACTTAGACTAGTTTCTTCTACTAATACATTAGCCATTAATAACTCACCCCATTTGCATTTTTAATATTACTAATTGCGTCATTAATTAACGCTTGAACTTGTATTTGAGTTTGATAACCTTTATTAGTAATAGCGGTTTCTACATAACTTGTCGTTGCAAAATTACTAACATTAGGTATTTTATTCTCAACCGCCTATAACTCTACCTTGGTCGCCAAATTACTAATATCCTAATGGCTAGTTAGATATCCGCTATCATTCTCTAATTCACTAACTTTAGTCGGAATATCTAATACTACGGTTCCTGTTTGGCCATTAACGCTATCAACCGCACCACCACCAGTAGAAGGTGTAAATATAACCGACTCGCCTTTATTATTTATAATAGTTAATGACCCATCCCCAAGGTTAGCAACCTCTAAATACGTTTCGGGGATATTAGCCGCCACATTACTCAACTCAACTTTAGTGGCGAGGCCAGTAGTATCAGGAATTGAGGATTGAACCGCATTCAATTCTTGCTTAGTGGCGAAACCGCTAACTATAGGAATCTTCTATTCAACCGCCGTTAATTCCTCTTTTGTGGCGAGGTTCGCCACACTAGGTATTTTAGCTTCTACTACAGAAATAGAATTACTTACATCACTTTTGGTAGCGAAATTACTAACGTTAGGTATTTTATTCTCTACCTATTTTAATTCCGCTTTAGTGGCGAAATTGCTATCATTAATGAGGTCGCTAGTCTTAGTAGGAATTTTTAATTGAACTTTACCCGTTAGGCCATTTACGCTTTGAACCTCGGAATAACTTTCAACATTTCCCCAATTCACTTCCATTAAACGCAACCCCCTTCTCGGTATAGTGGCGTCCAATAGTTGAGGTATTGGCCGTTATATTTTATCCTATAGAAACCTCGGCCAACAAAATCTAAATCATCGGGTATCTCAAAGAACCAAGTGTTAGATGTATATTTGGCGACAACCGCCCTAGCGGTCTTACCCCCATAACAAATTTCCATAGTTAAATCTCCTGTGGCGATTACCTGACCCTCATCATCTGTGAGGCTTAACGCCACGAAATTATTACCGCCATTGCTAACGCGAATGGCGTCATATATATAATTAATCAATTGGTATTACCTCCAATCTCTTTTAATGGCCTTACAATCCTAGCAAGGCCTTATCAAATGTGCCTAGTTTCTTCTTAGCGGTATAAATATCACTATACGCATAACCTAGGCCATCTATCGCATGGGAAAACTCATGGGTCATATCCTCTGTATATTCTCCCGTGACTTTATCCTTCTTATATGAGAAATTCTCCAATTCATTTATTAGGTTCTTACATTTGGGATGAACTATTATCTCGTTATTCTATAGAAATGCTATTCTAGCCTTAACACTATCCTTACCCTTAATGCAAGGTAAAGCATTAAACCCCTAACTCTTCATATACTCTATAGAACGAGGTTCCGCACTATCCATATAAACCTTATCCTTATAGGTTATACCCATATCACGCATGGCGGCCGCCACTTCATCCAATTGGCGACCTCGCTAATAATACTCGTCATATACATATATCTTTTTATTAGCTTCGTCATATAGGCTGCAAATAACCGTAGTGGGGTCAATGAATCCAAAGTCGGCACCTATACGCAACTCTAACCCTAGACTCTATGGGTCAAATTCCTGGCGTCGCCAATTCTGAAATACAAGGCCTTCGGGGTCAGTGCCGTATTCGCC
>OBLI01001479.1_pt1 | contig 22735 bp, 24 predicted proteins | sample 1519701 | NCBI WGS metagenome assembly OBLI01 (sample SAMEA3663005, study PRJEB22513) | pig gut metagenome | biome: pig gut; feature: pig-associated habitat; material: faeces | place: France | collected 2012
CAGAATTGGATGACTGCTTACTTTCCATGCATGGCTCCTATAGTGAAGATAAAATAAGTCTTAATTGGATTGAAGACATTTTTTCTAAATCCCTTGCTTATATTCAAGCATCCAAAGGCACGATAGAAAATGTTACTTCTGATAATGTAATTTCATTTGTAAAGTCAAGGGTTGCTGGCATATTAAAGAGAATTGAAGGACGTGATAATTGGGAATATCTCATCCAGTCAGGTCTTCCTCTTCAAAAGAGCATTGATTTAGACTCAATATTTGTTGATATAGTGAAGCTTGTTATAGATTATCGGTTGTCTGATAAAACAATTGAAGACAAGGTGCTATTGCTAAAGAATATAGAGACTCTAATCTCGAATCAGCCGAACTTCAATGATAAATACATTGGCTTGGAACGAATCGACGAGATCAGGGAAAAATGGTTGAGAGGAACACCTTTATGTGAGATAAACCCTTCAGATAAGGATGAAATAGCAGCAATACAGAATTATTACTCTTATGAATTACCGTGGTTTCTAAATGGAATGGCAAGCATGGTAAGAGCTGATGAGGAATATGACGAAGATATGGCAAATGTCTTGTCAGAATTGGCATTGCTTGTTGAAACAGGATTACCCAACAAAAGAGCCGTAAAAATATACAGGAGTGGTGTTCGCTCACGTGCATGTGCTACAGAATTTTCAGAACATATGTCAGGCATCTTCTTTGGAGAATATTATCCAAGTTCTTCAGTAAAATCTGAAATAATACAGCTATCTCCTTCTTGGAATAATCTTTCAGAACGAGGAAAGGCTTGGGTGGAAATATTGAAAGCAGAGCGTAATATAAAACAAGCCAATAAAATATCTCCAATTTCATCTTTTAGCATAAAGGGTGATATGCAAGGAGTCACAATGTTTAAGGTACGCACCATTGATGGAGAAAAATATTTTATATCATTGGATTTGGATAAAGTAATAGCAATGAAACCAAGTACGAGAGACTTCTCACAAGTAGAACATCTCAAAGGCATCTATTTTAAACACAATAGTGAATCTGACGAATATGATATGTTGATTCTGAATCCATATATTAATGTAAAATAAAAAGTACATCAAGTTATGACTAAAGAACAAGTTCTAGCGCAGCAACGTGCTGACTTTGCTGTAGCAAAATTCATAGAAGAGATATTAGGCTCTGGACATATAAAGGAATATACCTTTGATGAAACCAGAGACTCTGCTTTAGAATGTGCTAAGCAAAATATTGAGGCTTCATCTCTTACAGAACGAGAGAAATATGTGGCAAAAGAGAGTGTAGATAAAGCTGTACATGAAATTGCCAAGATATTTAAGAAAGGGATGATAGAATCAGGAAGATTAATAAAACAAAATGAAAGGTAATGAATTAGGCGGTTCCATCCAGCACAATCTGGCGCAGACCTTTGATGGTTTGCCAACCTTAGAGCGTAGCGGTTCCGAGCACCGAGTAGGGCGGTTTCCCTCTTCTTCCCTGAGGGGAGAAGACCGAGATGAGAGGTGGAGCCTTCCTTAACGATAAGGAAGGACGGGTGGGTTTTCGAAAAAACATCATGACTTAAACATAATCATGGCTACGATATGAATAACTTTTAATGTATAAAAGTAGCAGTAGCTTAAGCGGTTTTGAAACCCGGTGAGAAACCATATACAAAAGAAATTTGAATAAAGAAGAATATAAATTCCTGCTTATGGATAATAAATTAATAACAGTAACATCGCCACTTCTTCCAAATCTTGACGATTTTACTGCAGAGTTGAAGAAGATTTGGGATAGTAAGTGGATTACTAATAATGGAAGCTTCCACAAGGAGTTGGAAAAGGCATTGGCAGAATATCTCAAAGTGCCATACGTGAGCCTGTTCACCAATGGCACCCTGCCACTGATGACGGCATTGCAAGCTCTCCGCATTACAGGCGAAGTCATCACAACCCCTTATAGCTTCGTGGCAACAACCCATAGTATCTGGTGGAACGGATGCAAGCCGGTCTTTGTAGATATAGACCCTGCAACAGGCGATATGGATCCTAACAAGATTGAGGCGGCCATCACACCACGTACTACCGCCATTATGCCAGTTCATGTCTATGGAAAACCATGCGATACCAAGGCAATCCAGGACATCGCAGACAAGTATGGTTTGAAAGTTATTTACGATGCAGCTCATGCCTTTGGAGTAGAAGTGAATGGCGAAGGACTTTTGAACGCAGGCGATATGAGTACGCTCAGCTTCCATGCCACAAAGGTATATAACACCATTGAGGGTGGAGCACTTGTGATGCACGATGAAAAGACCAAGAAGCGTATTGACTACCTGAAGAATTTCGGTATCGCTGATGAGGTGACAGTAGTAGGTCCGGGTATCAACAGCAAGATGGATGAAATCAGAAGCGCATACGGCTTGCTCAATTTGAAGCAGGTAGATGCCGCTATTGAGGCTCGTCATCAGGTAGCCATCAAGTATCGTGAGGCATTGCGTCCAGTAGAGGGCATCAGCTTCTTCGATGATATGCCGGGTGTGAAGCACAACTACAGTTACTTCCCAATCTTCATTGATGCAGAGAAATACGGCATGACCCGTGACGAACTTTATTTCAAGATGAAGGCTGCTAATGTCCTTGGCCGTCGCTATTTCTATCCATTGATCAGCGAGTTCTCAACCTATCGTGGATTGGAAAGTGCAGCACCAGAAAACCTTCCAAATGCTCATAAAATGGCAAATAGCGTAATCTGCTTGCCTATGCACCATGCATTGAGTGATGAGGATATTCAGAGAACATTAGATTGTATATTAAAATAAAGCACTGCTTTTATGGAACATTTCAGTTTCTCTCCAACTCCAATAACCTCTCTACCTTATTTTTCAGAAAAATATAATGTTGAAATATTAGTCAAGCGAGATGATTTATTCCCATCAGCATTAGGCGGAAGTAAGGCAAGAATGTTGCAATATATCCTTTATCCTCTTCTATCTGGGGGGGGGGCAAAGACTATTGTAACAGCAGGTGGACCATGCTCAAATTTCAATAGAGCTTTAGCTCTGTTATGCGCTAATTATGGACTAAAGATGATACTTGTATCATACACGGATGAGCCGAGTGAATATGATATTTCCCTAAATAATTTCATCGTAAGCCAAACAAATTGTGAGTATGTATTCTGTAAAAAGACAGAAGTTCCTAAGACAATAGAAAAAGTCTTGAAGCAATGCGACAAAGCAACGACTCGCTTTATCTATGGAGGCGGTAAATCATTACAGGGTGTCTTTGCCTATTATGATGCGGTTAAAGAATTGAAAACTCAAACCGATCATATAGATGAATTATTTGTTGCTTGTGGTACAGGAACAACTTTGACTGGCATATGTGCTGGAATGCAAAAGTACTTCCCAAAAGCTAAGGTTCATGGAATTTCAGTAGCAAGAACATATGAAGCAGAACGCTCTGTTCTTGAATCGGACATGGGACTGTTAAATCACTACCTGCATGAGGATTTTAACTTCTCTAACTTGATATTTTATGATGAGTTTTTAAATGGAGGTTATGGTAAAACTTCGATTGAAGAAATATATACAATAAAAGAATGTATCGCAAACGAAGGCTTTATCATAGATCCGACATATACAGGAAAGGCATTCTGGGGTATGACATCTATATTAAAAAGAGGTAATTATAAAAATAAAAGAATTTTATTTTGGAATACAGGAGGTTTAATTAATCTTTTATCCCAAAAGGAGGAATTTATAGAAAACAATACATAAAAATACTAAACAAAAACTATAATATAAGGCTTACATGTGGTTAATTCAACTTTGTTATAGTTTTTAACCTAAAAAAATAAAGAATGGAAAAAGTTTTGTTAATGGAATTCTTGTCAAAAATTGACAAATATTTCACTCCAAATTTATCTCAAAAGACAGAATTGTCTGATTATTGCGATAAGCTTTTAAGTAAAGCTCAATTATTTGTCTCATATTCTAATGGGGGGGCAATTAATGGTTTAGTAGCATTATATGCCAATGATTTTGAAAATCATTATGCCTATGTTTCATTAGTGGCAGTAGACAGTGATTATAGGAACCAAGGCATTGCTCGCAATCTTCTTGTACAAGCAATAAATCATGTACGCGGATTGGGAGTTGATAAAATTCAAAAAATAGGAATTAACACCAACAACCATATTGCATTACATCTATATGAAACACTGAATTTTTGCAGAATCAGTGTATCACAGAATCGCTATTATTTGGAATTATCATTATAATAGTGATAGTCTCAAATAAATGTACAATGCATAATATAATAAATATAGTTGACTTTTTTATTATAATTATATGAATATACTATTAACAGCTATAGGTTCTATGTCTGCTTTATGCGCAATTAACAAGTTGCATGAAGCAGGACATAAGGTAATAGGATGTGACATATATCCTGAAGAATGGCATTATGAGGCGTCACTTTGTGATGTGTTTAAAAGAGCTCCTTATGCTAATACAGAAGAGTACATCCCATTCCTCATTCAATTGGCAAAAGAAAATGATGTCAAATATATTTTTCCATTGACTGATCTTGAAATTGATATTATCAATGGCCAAAGAGAAGTGTTTGAGAAAGAAGGAATTGTTGTTTGCATATCATCGAAAGAAACTCTTGCTGTTGCCAGAAACAAATATGTTCTCTTTAAGACATTTGAGGATGATGACAAGGTTCTATCTGTTCCTACCTTGACATCTGCAGATGATTTGTCAACTTTAACATATCCTTGTGTTGCAAAACCTAAGGGTGGAAGAAGTAGCGAAGGTCTTTGCTATTTGGAAAGTGCCAACCAGCTCAAAGATATAAAAGATATTTCCAACTATATTTTCCAAGAGAAGATAAGTGGTAGCGTATGTACCGTTGATTTTGTTAGAGATGCAGCTACAGGAGATAGTTTCTGTGTTCCACGAGAGGAGTTGTTGAGAACAAAAAACGGTGCAGGTACAACAGTCAAGGTCTTTCATGATGAAAAGTTGGAAGAATTGGTTAATTATATCGGAAAGAAGCTGAATATCCAGGGAGTTGTTAATATGGAGTTTATCAACAATGAGAAAGGCTATTATCTGATAGATATCAATCCTCGTTTTTCAGCCGGAATCGCATTCTCTTGCAAAACAGGTTATGATTTTATCAATGCTCATTTAGAAAGCTTTATGGGTAAAACCATTCCTGCTCCTATTGCTTTTTCAGAGAAGATAGAGATAAAGTATTTTGTGGAGCAATAATCTTGCTTTCTACGAAAAATAGAGTCTAAATAACGAGTTGAAAGATAAAAGACTATTAAATAGGTTTGAAGGCAAAAAAGAATACTTACGTCATAGGGGTTGGATGCTTACGCTTATTTGTTTCCCAATACTTTTTATAATGGTTGTGTCGTTGTATATGAGTGTTATATAGATTTAAAATAGTATTTATGGTAGATTTTTTTAATTCAGATTTCATTATTGTCCCGTTTAAACGAGACACTAATGAAATAAATACATAAATTAATTCATTATGAATGATTTTAAAGATATAAAAATAGCAGTAGCCGGAATAGGCTACGTAGGTCTGAGCATAGTCACGCTATTATCTCAGCACCATTATGTTACATCAGTAGAAGCAATTCAATATATAAACTAAATTACATTTATGCAACCGCAAGTTAAACAACGCAATTCAAATTTAGAATTATACCGTATCATCGTGATGCTGCTCATTGTAGCTCATCACTATGTTGTCAATTCGGGTATGATGGAAGAAATGGCGAAAGATCCATTAAGCAGCAGAAGTCTATTTTTTTACATCTTTGGAATGTGGGGAAAGACTGGTATTAATTGTTTTGTACTGATTACAGGTTATTTCATGTGTAAGTCACAGATTACAATACGTAAATTCTTGAAACTGTTCCTGGAGGTGGAGTTTTATAATGTCGTCATTTATGTGATTTTTACAGCAACAAGTTATCAGCCGTTTAGCCTGAAGGAAGCTGTGCTGATGCTATGGCCAATCAAGTCGATAGCGACAGGATTCACAAGTTGTTTCTTGGTGTTCTATATGTTCATCCCCTTCTTGAATGTCTTGATTTCGCATTTGGATAAGAAAATGCATGGCAAGTTAGTGCTCTTGTGCCTTTTCACATATACGCTGATGGGAACAATCAATCGCTTTGAAGTCTCGATGAATTACGTGTCATGGTTCTGTGTCTTATACTTCATTGCTTCCTATATCCGTCTTTATGGATTCTGTCCAAGGCTCAGTACCGCAAAATGGGGGGGTATCACTTGCTTAATGGTAATTCTCTCGATTCTAAGCGTTTTGTATATGGCATACAAGCAAAGCATTGGACAGCCACATTGGGCTTATAGCTATGTGGCGGATTCTAACACGTTGCTGGCTGTGTTGACCGCCGTAGCTTCCTTTATGTTCTTCAAGGATTTGAAGATGAAACATCATAAGTGGGTCAATACGATTGCGGCGAGTACATTCGGTGTGTTGTTGATACATGCCAATAGTGACACAATGCGCCAATGGCTTTGGAAAGATACTTTGCATAATGCGGAAAAATATTATACGCCAGATGCTTGCCTGTATGCATTGCTTGCAGTATTGGGTGTATTCGTCATCTGCATCATGATAGATTATATACGAATCCATACGGTAGAGAAATGGACGTTTAAGGTGATAGACAAGTATTTGTTAAAACATCAATTGCAATAAGATAAATTCATAAAAGATGAAAGAGAGAAATTCCACGTTTGAACTTTTGAGAATCATAGCTATTATTTTTATAATGATTCATCATGTGGTTGTATTTGGACTTGGTGGTTGTAATTATGACACATCTACTCATTGTGAAGGAACTAATCCTTGGGTAAATGATATTTTGAACAGTTTGTGTATCATTGGTGTAAACTTATTTATTCTGATTACAGGATGGTTTGGAGTCAAGTCAGTAGTGAGAAGCTTGTATCGCTTGTTGCCTGTTTATGCTTGTGTCGTATTGTTTGTGATGATGCAAAGACAGAATGTCAGTAGAGATACTTGGAGTATGACGGGATGGTGGTATGTGCCGCATTACTGTATGTTGGTATTATGTTCTCCTCTGATAGAAAGTTCAATCAGAGGAATAACAAGTAGAAAATTCACATGGTATATGACTCTGCTAACTATTGTAACTTTTTTGTTTGGCTATCATTGGAAGTATATGAATGTTGATGGTTATAATTTTTTGAACTTTATATATCTCTATTATTTAGCTCGCTATTTAAAGTTGCAGAAGGAGAAAACTTATGCAAAATATCTTTTCAAGAATGGATTGTCAATATGGATAGGCTGTTCTATTTTATTAGGTGTATTCCATACTTGGCGTATTTTAGGGGGGCATGTTTATGACAGTAATTCTTATTTTGGTTATAACAATCCTTTAGTCGTTCTTTCGAGTATCGGGTTTTTCTGTTGGTTTTCGACTATGAATTTTAAGAATAAGATAGTCAATTTTATAGCAGGTGGAACCTTTGCTGTTTATCTTGTAAGTACGAAGGAATTTGGGCAATTGCATATCGGAAATATGGGAATGATGGCTTTTGAAAAGGCTTCTTATTTGGGCGTTGTGCTATATTCATTAATGCTAACGATAGTTATGTATATACCATGTTCTGTCGTATGTTGGGTTTGCAGAAAAGTTTCAATGCCCAAAAGAATGAAGATTTTCGTTGAAAAATATGAACATTAAGTTTTTATGTCACAAGATAATTTAAAATATCAAACAAAGAAAGGATTATATTGGAAATTTGCGGAGCAATTTTCCAATTATGGAATACAGTTTGCCATTGGAATTTTCATGGCACGAATGTTGTCGCCAGAGGATTATGGATTGACGGCATTGCCAGCTGTGTTCATGGCGATTTCAGGAATATTCGTTAGTGGTGGGTTTGGAACGGCTTTGGTTCGCAAGCCCGAATTGACAGAAAAAGACTTATCTACGGCTTTCTATTATAGTATGGGTGTTGGAATAGTATGTTACATTCTATTGTTTATAGCCTCTCCTTGGATAGCGGATTTCTATAATGCTCCAGTTTTGGTTCCTTTGATGAGGGTTACTGCTTTGAGCTTTTTGTATTCTCCTTTGGGGACAGGCCAAAGTGTCATCCTGCAAAGAAGATTGGACTTTAAGACACCAACGAAAGTATCTGTGGTATGCCGCATCTTGTCGGGAGTTATCGGAATCGTGATGGCTTACACAGGATATGGTGTGTGGGCTTTGGTTATCTCTGGATTCATCTCTGGTATCGTCGGACAAGTGATAACATTCTGGGTGGTTCAGTGGTATCCGAAGGCAGGTTGGTCTAAGGAATCTTTTAGGTATCTTTGGGGCTATGGCAATAAAATGATGGGGTCTTTTTTGATAAGTGCAATCTATGAGAATATCGCTCCAGTTATCATTGGTAAATATTTCAGTCCGACACAATTAGGTATTTATAATCGTGCTCAAGGTTATGCCCAAATGCCATCTCAAAATGTGACGGGTACCCTTAAAAGTGTAACTTTTCCTGTGTTGAGTAAAATACAGGATGATGATGAACGTTTGGCAAGGTCTTATCGCAAGATGCTTCGGGTATCAGCTTTCATCGTCTTCCCTTTGATGATGATGTTGGCCGCCTTGGCGCGCCCATTGATACTTGTTTTTATTACAGTGAAATGGGAGCCGTGTATTATATTGCTTCAAATCATGTGTCTTAGTATGATGTGGTATCCAATTCATGCAATCAATTTAAATTTGTTAGAAGTAAAAGGAAGAAGTGACTTGTTCTTTAGGTTGGAAATCTTGAAAAGAGGAGTTGGAATAGGCGTTTTGTGTTGTTCTCTTCCTATGGGATTGGAAGCATTCTGCTGGGGAGGTGTTGTTGGTTCAATGTTTTCATTATTTATCAACACCTATTATACTGGCAAATTGATTCATGTTGGATATATACGACAGATGAGGGACTTAGGTCATATCCTATTACTTTCTTTTTTGATGTATGCAGTGATATGGTGTGTATTACAAGAGGTGTCCAATTTGTGGCTGCAAATTTTTGTTGGAGCATTGACTGGTGGATTGTTTTATTTGGGTAGCTCTTTTCTGTTTAAGTTCTCGGAGTTGAAAGAAGTGATGTATTTGTTCAGTAAAAAGAAATAGAGAAATGGCAAAGAAAATAATAATATATAATGTAAATAGCTATTTTGGTGGTCCTTTGGTTTTATCTGCGCTTTGTAAAACTTTACGTGAGTTGGGCTATGATGCAAGGGTGTTGTTTAATTATGCTTTCAATGTAGAACCGCAACAGAAGAAAGATTATGAGAGAGAGACCAAGGACTATTTGCTTCGCCAATGTATTTCGTATTATGTACACAAACTGTTTAAAAGGATACATTTCAAGAATAATTATCTTTTGAAAGAATCTCCTTTGACTAAAATGCCTGGGATAAAGATTCAACGTAATCCATTTTTCTGCCGAAAGAATACGATTGTGATATATCCTGAGTATCTTTACGGAAATCCTTTGGGGGCAAAGTATGTTGTAAGATGGTTGCTGTATCATTATAAATTTGAAAATGTACCAGAAGCGTATGGTAAAGACGACTTGTTCGTGTGTTATCGTCAGATATTTAATAGTCCCAAATTAAATCCTTTTGGGTTGGAGCTAAAGATAAATTATTTTGATAGGCAACTTTATCGGCAGTATAATTTTGGTCCTCGCTCGGGAAAGTGTTATATTTTGCGAAAAGGACGAAATCGCAAGGATTTGCCAAAGTCCTTTGATGGTCCCGTGTTTGACAACAATATGACACAAGAGGAAGTGGTGAAAATGTTTAATGAGCATGAGTATTGTTATAGCTATGATACCCAAACGTTTTATACGACAGTGGCTGCTGTTTGTGGTTGTAAGCCAATTGTTGTGATGGAGCCAGGTAAAACGGTAGAGGATTATTTAGGGAATAACGAACAAGTGCATTATGGAGTGGCTTATGGTGATAGTCCAGAACAGATTGAATATGCAGTAAAAACAAGAGAAAAGAGAATAGCCTCTCTTGACTATTCGAAGTCTAATCAAGATAGTGTAAAAGCTTTTGTGGAAATTCTTGAAAATAAATTTGGAAAATTAAAAAAACGTAAAATATGAAAAATAATCCATTAGTGTCGGTAATAATACCAAATTATTGTCATTCAAAATTCTTGGATGAACGAATTGAGTCAATCTTGCATCAAACTTATCAGAACTTTGAGATTATTATCCTTGATGATTGCTCGCCTGATAATGGCGCAAGCAAAGCTGTTATAGAGAAGTATAGAGATAATCCACATGTGTCTCATATAGAATATAATGAGCAAAATAGTGGCTCCACGTTTAGACAATGGAACAAAGGCTTCTCATTGGCAAAAGGCGATTTCATTTGGATCGCTGAGAGCGATGATAGTTGCAATGAAGTTCTTTTGGAGTCATTGGTAATGCGGTTAGTCATGCATCCCGAAGCAAGTGTGGCATTCTGCCAAAGTTTGGCTTTTATCAAAGAAAAAGGGGATATGGGATATGCAGGATATAGCAATGACAAAGATGTCGTCTTTTACGATTATATGGCAAAAAACTTTCATCATATAGTTAGTATTGCTAATGCGAGTTGTGCTTTGATAAGAAAAAGTTGTTTGGACAGAATAGAAAAACATTTTTTGAGTTTTATAGGAACTGGTGATACAATGATGTGGATGGAATTGTCGCAAGTTGGAGCTATCATATATTCGAAAGATGGTATTAATCATTTTCGTCGTCATATAAATAATAGTACAAACAAATTTATCTCAAAAGGAATTAATCAGAAAGAAGAAAAGATAATTGTAGATTATATGATAAGTAAGTTTCATCCTTCTAAAAAGGAAATTCGCGAGTTTGTGAAAGACTATGTTCGTTCCCGAATATTTGAGATGGCAGGTGAGAAGAAACTTAAACAAGAACTATATAAGGTCTGGGGATTCTCTAAAAGTCAACAGATAGAACTACGTTTGGAAGCTTGGATTAACAAAATGGTCTCATTAATAAAAAAATAATAATGCAAATTGCAAAAGTAATTAGTAAGTTAGTAAGAAAGATTCAAAGGCTTAAAGATAAAAAGATATGCTTGCGTAAATTGAATGCGGAAGAGCCTTTAGAGCTAAAGACTTATGATGGAGGAAATGAAGGCTTGCATCCCTCTTGCCTTTACTTTTCTAATGGTTGGAATGGATATAAATTTTGGTTTGTGTTCACTCCTTATAAAGATATGAATGATGCCATAGAGAATCCATGTGTTTATGTTTCGCAAGATGGAGAGCATTTTGAATCGTTAGCTGGTGCTAACCCTTTGGACGATATACTTCTACCAAAAGAACAGGAGTACAATTCAGACCCAGAACTGGTATATAATTCTGATTTAAATAGAATTGAATGCTGGTGGAGAAGAGTCCAAAGAGATAAATATCCGACAGAGGAAGGTAAGAACCGAGAGATAATATATCGTCGATATACATACGATGGAAAAACTTGGTCTGAAAAAGAAGTGATGCTCAACTTAAAGAATCCTTTCGATGAAACACGAATGTGTATCAGCCCAGCACTGATTTATGAGATTGGAATTTATCGTATGTGGAGCTCTTCCGCAGAGGATTTTGAGGGCAAGCATCGCACGATAAATTATTATGAAATGGTAGAGGGTGCAGCGATGGTTTTGAAGTCAAAAGTCCAATTGAAAAAAGGTACGATTTCTCATTTGGATGTTATTCATGATAATGGGAAATATTGGCTGATTGGTAATGATGCTATTGTTGAAGGGAACCCATTAAAACTATATTCATTCGATTCTCCCAATGACTGCGTTTATAAATATGAAGGAGTTGTTTTAACAAAGGGAAAACGAAATCAATGGGACGATAGGGTTACCTATCGGCCAACTGTCGCTGTTGTGGAAGGGCAACTTTGGTTGTATTACAGTGCATATGGGAGTAAACCTAATACCAAAAACCATATTGGGTTGATAAAAAATGTGAGTTGGAAACATATGCTTAGTTGTTATGTACAATAAAATAACATCTTTTATGGGATTAAACAGCATCCTGTTATTGTAAAGCAAGATGAGGATTATGTTTTAGCAAAGTTTACTAAGGAATGATAGGAAAGATAAAAGGTATATTGCATCGTGGAGTCCATTACATACTTCATGGGGTGTCTCATGTTACAGTTGAGGCTAAAATACTTCAAGTACATGCTTCGGGACTTCTTGAAAATCGTGTAGTTTTAATCACAGGTGGTTCTTCTGGTATTGGTAAGGCTATTGCCAAGGCTTGCCTTGAAAGCGGGGCAAAGGTTGTCATCACTGGAAGAAATGAAGAAAAACTTCATCATGCAGTTGATGAATTACGAGAAGTTGCTACGGCCATTTATTCAATGATTTTGGATAATAGTGATGTCAAGAAAATGAAAGATGCTATTTGGGAAGCGGAAAGATTAGCTGGTGCAAAACTTACGACCTTAATAAATAATGCAGGTATTGCCTTGGGCTCTTTTGACCATTTGGAAGAAGAGGAGTTCGATAAGGTGTTAGATACCAATATAAAAGGTACGGTATTTCTGAGTAAGTACTTTTCTGAGTATCTAAGGCAAAATGATATTAAGGGAAATATTTTGAACATGGTTTCTTCTTCTGGCTTACGCCCTGCAGTTTCTGCTTATGAGATTTCCAAATGGGGATTGAGAGGCTTTACTGCAGGCTTGGCTAAAAAACTGATTCCGTATGGGATTGTTGTGAATGGAATTGCTCCTGGTCCGACAGCTACGCCTATGTTGATGAGAGATGGTGAACATAACCTGTTTCATCCAACTAATCCTTCTGGTCGATATACTACTCCAGAGGAAGTTGCAAGTTTGGCAGTATATCTCATTTCTGACATGGCTCGTCAGATAGTTGGAGATGTTGTGTGTATGACAGGTGGAGCAGGAACGATAACCTATGATGATATAAAATTTTGATAGTATATGGACAAACTATACACAGATGAACGCAATGTTCAAATGTTGCTTTACTTGATGAAACAGTATGGCATCAAACGAGTAATAGCATCTCCTGGTGCTACTAATGTAAATGTGGTATCTTCCATGCAGCAAGACCCATTTTTTGAGATGTATTCTTGTGTGGATGAAAGAAGTGCTGCTTATATGGCGGTAGGTATGGCTGAGGAAACTGGTGAGCCTGTTGTGCTATCTTGTACAGGAGCGACTTCTTCGAGAAACTATTTGCCGGCTTTGACGGAGGCTTATTATCGCAAGTTGCCTGTGATAGCTGTGACTTCATCGCAAAATAGTAATAGAATAGGACATTTGATAGCGCAAGTTACAGACAGGTCAGACCCTCCACGTGATACGGTTGTTAAAAGTTATCAGATTAATCCTGTTAAGGATGGAAATGACGAATGGGATTGTGCCATTAAGTTGAATCAGGCTTTACAGTTGCACAAAATAGCTCCTGGTCCTGTACACATCAATTTAGTTACAACTTCGAGCCGTAATCACAGTGTTCAAGAATTACCAAGCTGTAAGCAAATTAAGTTGTTTACCGATAAAGATGATTTGCCTCAGTTGCCATCTAATGGTCGAACAGGAATTTTCATCGGAAGCCATGTTCGATTTACAGAAACTGAGACTAAGTGTATCGAGACTTTTTGCGAGATGTATGATGCGGTGGTATTTTGTGACCATACAAGCAACTATTATGGAAAGTATAAGATACAGTATGCTTTGATGGGTGCTCAGGAATCGTGGTGGTCTTCTTGCTCACAGTTGTCCTTGTTGATATATATAGGTGAAGTGTCAGGGGATTATGATACTCTTTGTACTTTGATTCCAAGCAAAATGTGGCGAGTAAGTCCTGATGGGGAGTTTCGTGATCCAACCTTGGGTAAACTTGCTGCTGTATTTGCTATGAATGAATTATCTTTCTTCCAACAATATACTCAAGGGAAGAATATAACTCAATGCAATTATTATAAGGAATGTGCCGAAGAGTATCATAAATTGTTGGATGCTTTTCCTGTAGTACCTCTTTCCAATATCTATGTAGCAAAGAAATTGGCTGGAGATATTCCAACCAACTCATTGGTGTATTTGGGCATTCTCAACACATTGCGTAGTTGGAATTACTTTGAATTGCCAAAAGAAGTGAGAGCGCAATGCAATGTTGGAGGATTTGGAATTGAAGGAATTGTATCCTCATGTATAGGTGCTTCTTTGGCTAATCCGAGCCAATTGTGTTTTGCTTTCGTGGGTGATTTGTCCTTTTTCTATGATATGAATTCCATTGGTAATAGGGAGATAAAGGGAAATCTGCGTGTCTTGGTTGTCAATAATGGTCATGGACAGGAGTTTGAAAACTATAATCATGCAGCTTCTTATCTTGGTGATGATGTCAATAAGTACGTAGCTGCAGCAGGGCATTTCGGTTGTAAATCTTTCGATTTGGTGAAGCACTATGCTATAGATTTAGGTTTTGAGTATCTTTCAGCCAAAACTTGTGAAGAGTTTGACGGTGTTTATCAAAAATTCTTGCGTGCCAATACGGATGGTAAGCCAATACTATTTGAAGTGTTTACTTCAGAGAATGGTGAGAATACTGCATTAAAAGCTTCAAGAAATGTCATAGTTGATAAGCAATTGCTTGCTAAAAGAAAAATAAGAAATGTAATATCAAAGATTAAAAATCTTTAAGATTTCTAAATGGCAATATGATAGAAAAAGGACTTGTTAGTGTTTTGACACCATGCTTTAATGGTGAAAAGTTTATTGATAGATTGTTGGATTCTATTCTTTTGCAGGATTATCGTAAAATAGAATTTATATTTGTAGATGATGGTTCAATAGATTCAACTGGTGACATTATTACAAATTATAAACAGAAGTTTGTTAATAAACAATATCGCTTGGAATATGTTTATCAGAAGAATAAAGGTCAAGCTGCAGCTATAAATGCCGCCCTTCAAAAGGCAAATGGAGAATTCTTTATTTGGCCAGACGCTGATGATTACTTTTGCTCTACACAGATAATTTCTAAGATGGTAAAAACTTTTGATGGGTTAGATTCTTCTTATGGATATATTCGTTGTTGGGCAAAAATGGTTAATGAAAAAAACTTGCAACAAGTATGTATTAGTAGAAATAAGGTTGATTCTGAATGTTTGTTTCAATCTTTTTTGGATGGAACGGAATCTCATGCTGCCGCAGGAACATATATGTTCAAGATGAGTGCATTTGAAGCTGTAAATCCAACACGTACCATTTTTGATAAATTTAGACCTCAAAATTGTCAATTGTTATTGCCGATGGCATATAAGTATAAATGTTATACCATCAAAGAGCCTCTCCATGCAATAGTACTAAGAACGGGATCGCATTCTCGAAGAGAGAAAGACTATAGCCAACAAATTGCAACGATTGATAGTTATGTGGAAATTCATAATAAAACGCTTGAAGGAATGAGTTTGCCTAAGGATGAGCTACATGAATATAAGTTATGTTGCTTGAATAAGTTGCTCTTACAAAAGTTAGATGTAGCATTGGATTATAGAAAAAAGAAAGAGGCTTTGTCTTTTTATTCGGAAATAAAGATGTATGGTTTGCATTTGAGTAGAGGCAAAATCATCAAAGTATATCTGTTAATAATATCTCCAGTATTGCTTGATATTGTTATGTGTATAAAAAAGTGGCGTGTTTTCGGGTGTAAATAATTAGATTTCTTATGCAGAAAAAAATGAATAGTATCGAAGCTTTTCGCTTCATCTTCATGCTGATAATTTGTATTTGGCATTATCAAAGTACAGAAGCTTTGGCGCATGGTTACATGGCTGTTGAGTTCTTCTTTATGCTCTCGGGTGTGTTAATGTTCTTCTCTGCCAATAAGGAAGAAGCATTGGGAACGTTTGAATATACGATGAAGAAAGTAAAACGTTTCGCTCCTGATTGCTTGTTGTTGATAGTGTATGTAAATCTTAGACACATGATTCTTCCTGCACTTTTGGGCAGGAAAGAGTTGGATGTATCATGGCTTTTGCAAGCTCTGCCAGAAAGCTTGTTCTTGCAAAACATTGGTATTTACACCGGAGGTGTCAATTTCCCGATGTGGTATGTGAGTGTGCTTCTTTTTGGAGGTGCGTTTGTGTATGCCTTGCTTCGATTTGATAAAAGATTGACAGTTTCCATCATATTGCCAATGATAGTGTTGGTTGGCTATACCTATATTTTTTGTATGGATAAGAGGGGTAGGATTGATAGCTTTGATTTACATGGAGGTATTTATACTCCTATGCTTAGGGGTGTTTGTGGGATAAGTCTTGGTGTTGTCTTAGGTTACATTTTTGTCTTGAAAAAGCAGTGTGTTCTGCGTGTAAAGACATGGGTAATAGATGCCTTGGGCCTGATTTCTCTTTGTTTGTTCTTGGTCTTTGCTATATTCCCAACTTCACAAAGCTACGATAGGTATCTGCTTATTATTGTGCCATTTTTGCTGTTGGCTTGCTTTGTTGAGAAATCTCTTTTTAACAAGTTGTTTGGTAATAAATATTGTGCTATTCTGGGGGGGTACTCTTGGCAAATGTTGGTGTATCATGGAAGAATCATAATTCCGTTATATGTACTGTTAAAGACAGCCTTTAAGTTTGCAATTCCATTATGGTTGGACTTGTTGTTGTTCTCTATCGTTTGTGTAGGGGTGAGTGCTTTCTTTAAGATGTTAGTGCCGAAAATAACATTAATGGTACGAAAAATGGTATTTAAATAGTAATAATAAACATTTCAAACGTTAAAATATAGAATTTGTTTGTGCGTTTCTAAAAAATATCGTATATTTGCCAAATATTTAATTTAGAAGGAAATTATGAATAAGACCATTACAACACGATTTAATTCGTTGATAGAGAAAAAAGTGGGGTTGCCCATTGCTTCCATAAGACGAATGTGTTCTGACGAGATTACTCGGCATATAGAGGAGAACAAGCATGTTTCCCTCAAATTGAGTAGTCCCAATGATGGATTGTCTTATAGGGGTAATATGCTTCTCTCTATGGGACAGGTTGTTTCAGATATAGATGCGGAATTTAATAAAACATTTGGAAATGCTGAAAGAAGATAATGCCAATAAAGTAGAGTGTGTTGCTCAATTATCTCCAAATATTCAAAAAGCGATAAGCCTTCTTTATGAGGAATATACCAATAAGTTGAAGCCTTTGTTAGCTTTTGAGGAGACTATGGCACAGAGCTTTCCTGGACCAATTTTGAATGAAATTCGTGCTCTAAACGATCATGTGTCTCGTTGTTACTGGGCAGATAAATCGGAAGAGGAATGTTTGAAAGAAGTAAGCAAGGCAAAAGGCCATTTATCTCGTTCTATTCTTGATGCTTATAAGTATTTAGTGATTGTTTATGAGCGAAGAGTTCAAGATTTTTTCTCTCAATATAAGGAGGTATGTATAGCAATCGTAGATGATGGCAAGTTCTTGCCAGAACTGAATCGTTTGCATGCAGTTGCTAGGGATTTGGCATTTCAAGCTAAGATGGAAGAGGCCAAGGCTTTTCCGAACAAAGATTTATCTTATGAAGCTTATGAAAATGCGGTCCTTGCTTATACGGATGTTGATGATTATATATCCAAACATTCAAATGGTTTGTCTAATGCTGCTCAATATGCAAGAGACCAAACCAAGACAAATTATAAGTTTGCATTTATAAGTGCTATTATTGGTACAGCCCTTGGGGCAATTGTCACCTTGTTACTCAATAATATGTGAAAATAGCCGAGGAAACAAGATGTAATTGTAAAGGTAAAGGGACAGTCTGATTCAGGAAACACACAAAACGAAGATAATTTTTATTGTAATCAATATAAGGTTAGCAAGTCGAACTTGCTAACCCTCTACTGTATAGTCTTTTATAAAATGGTGAAGATTTCTGTCATCATTCCGCTTTATAACGCTTCATCTTATTTGCATCATAGCATAGATTATCTTCTTTCTCAGCCTTTCCAAGATATAGAGATTATCTTGGTGGATGATGGGAGTACGGATGCCTCTGCTGCTATTTGTGATGAGTATGCAAAGAAGGATAGCTGTATCAGTGTGTTTCACGAACCTCATTCTGGCGTGGCTCATTCTCGTCAGGTTGGTTTTGAACATGCTACAGGTGATTACATTCTTTATGTAGATGCTGATGACCAAGTTGATGCCAACATGGTTTCCGATATGTATGATGAGGCCACCCGCCAGCAAGCGGATATGGTGATTTGTGATTATCGAGAGTTGACCAATGAAGGTGAGGTCTATCAGAAGCAAGAGCCTACTGCTTCGGATGGTGTGACGGTCTTGGATGACATAGTGAATGGTAAACTTTATGGGGCTTTATGGAACAAGCTGATGAGGCGAGAGTGGTTGCTTGAAACCAGGGCTTGTTTTCCACAAGAATTGTCCATGAGGGAGGATTTGATTTTTTTGAGTCAGTGCCTTCCTTATGCTCAAAAGATAGCTTATATAGCTAAAGCCTATTATGGTTATGAACGCAGAAATACATCTGCATTGACAAGTAATTATTTGAATGAATCGCCAAGCTATTATAATCAGGAAAGCCTGTGGGTGAGTCTCATTCTAAAGAATAAATTTCTCTCAAATAGTATTCGTCTGCAATTGGAGCGTTATTATTTTAAACTTTCATACATTACTTTATTAAAAGGATTGTTTGATAAACAATTATGGAATGAAAGATTCAAATCGCATGAGAATTTATTGGATTATGGTTCAGGTTTTAGAAAAACTATAGTAAGTTTTGCATTCTGCGACCATTTTCGTATAGCTCAATTCATGCGAACCATTATCTCAAAAATCAAATCATGAAGATAGGAATATTAACCCAGCATTTCTTGCTGAACTATGGTGGGATTATTCAGAATTTTGCCCTCCAACAGGTACTTATGAAGTTAGGACATGCCCCCCTGACTTTTGAACATGATACTTGTTATAGCCGTACTCGATGGTTCTTACGAACAATGAAGCATATATTAAGGACTCGATCTTTTAGAAATCTTCCTGTATATCCTATTTACAAAGGACGCATCGGTAACAAGAATTTTATCAAGTTTGTACTTAAAAATATCAAGTCGGTTCCGGTTACGGACTTTACTCCTTCGCTGACTGCACAATATGGCATTGATGCCTATGTCGTGGGAAGCGACCAAGTGTGGCGTCCTGCTTTCAATCTTGGTCCTCGGTTGGGTAATATGTTCTTGAATTTTGCTGATGATAAGGTGAAGAAGCTTTCGTATGCTGCATCTTTTGGGTGTAGGGAATGGGAATATACGAAAGAACAGGAAAAAGCATGTTCAAAGCTTGCCAGACGGTTTGATGCTATATCTGTCCGTGAGGCATCTGCCGTAGATTTGTGTAAGAATCACTTTGGGGTTGATGCTTCCTTGGTGCTTGATCCTACATTGCTGTTGAACAAGGAAGATTATGAAAAAGTATGTAATGATATTCCGAAAAAAGAGAAGCATATTTTTGTTTATTCCTTGGTAGTTGGCGAGAGTGTGATGACTGTAGCCTCAAAAGTGTCAGAGGCTAAAAACTTGCCGATAGTAGTGAAAGAAGCAGGAGGAAAAGTAAAGAAAGAAGATACTATTGAAGATTGGTTTGCTGAATTCCGTGATGCAGAATATGTCGTTACCGATTCATTTCATGGTATGGTCTTCTCTATCATCTTTAATAAGCCATTCTCTATTGTTATGAACCCAAGCGGAGGCAATGACAGGTATATTTCTCTTTTATCTCAGTTAGGTTTAATGGATAGAATCATCAAGGATAATCAGATTTCGAGCTTGGAATCCATAAATTGGGATGGAGTCAACAAAAAGTTGGAAGTTCTAAGACAGGAAAGCATGAATTTCTTGAAAGTCAATTTTAATCAAACGCATGAAGAATAATCCTTTGATTTCAGTCGTGATACCCTTATATAATAAGGAGAAGACAATAGAGCAATCTTTGAATAGCGTTTTGCTGCAAAAAGGTTGTGAGTTTGAGGTTGTAGTGGTAGATGATGGATCTACAGACAACAGTGTTGAACAAGTTAAAAAGATAAATAATCCAAAGATAAAGTTGGTTAGTCAACCTAATGGAGGACCAGGAGCTGCCCGTAATACTGGAGCCAAAGCTGCAAATGGTGATTGGCTTGTATTTCTTGATGCTGATGATGAACTGTTGCCAGAAGCATTGAAGGGGTTTGCAGATGCCATATTAGCTCATCCTGATGTGGATATATTTGATGCCAATAAATATATCTTAGTGGGTTCCAATAAAACCTTGGCATATCATCCATTAAAAGGATATGTCAAGAATCCATTGAAAGAATGTTTCTTTAGCAGAATCCTACCCGGTAACGGAAGTTCCGCTTTTCGAAGAAGTTTCTTTTTAGAGCATCCATACAATGCAACTATACGTAGATTTGAGGATGCAGAAATGTTGATAAGACAGTTGTCCTGCGCAAAGGTATATTCTTTATCTTTTCCTACTTTGCTTTTTAATAGAAATTTTGCAGAAGCAAGTCATCCTCGCAAAAATGTAATGGAGGATTATTTCGCTTATTTGGATTTCTCGAAAGAGGGCTTCTGGCGCAAAATGTGTGTGTATCGTACTTTCTTGGAGGAACGTGAGCTTTATCCTGAATATGGTAAAAAGCACTATGCCAAAATGTATAAGCGATATGATTGGCTGATCATGTATAAACTTTTAAATTGGATTGCTAAATTCTTAAAGAAATAATTATATGAGAGTTTTATGGATAGGAGGCTCGGGGCTTTATGTACCGAGTCAACAAGGAAGAAGTGGCTATAATGGGGGAGGATGGGTTGCATCAGTTCAGAAAGAGTTAATGCAGCATGACAATATTACTTTGGGAATCTCTTTTTGCAAAGATGGTGAACCCACCAAAGTGGTTCAGGATGGGGTGTGCTATTATCCTGTACCGAATCACTTAAAGTCTAAAAAGGATAAAATAATTGATTTGTGGAAAATTCATGATGTTACTCGTGATGAAATACTTTGGCCATATTATGAGGAAAAGTTTAAAAAGGTTATCGAAGATTTCAAACCAGATATCATTCAAATATTTGGTTCTGAACTATATCAGCAATTGGCAGCTCGAGTGACAGGAAATATCCCTACAGTTCTACACATTCAGGGGCTTCTTTCTCTTTATGTTCACATATTCTTGCCTCCAAGTATTTCAAAATGGCAGTATTATATGAGTGGAAAGGGGTTAAAGGGGAAGTATCATAACTATCAGTATCTTGCCTATTGGCATCGCAGTGTGTATCGTGAGAAGGCGATATTGAAGGCTGTGCCTCATGTAATCGGTCGTACTGATTGGGACAGGCAAGCCTTGGTGGTGTTGAATCCGAAGGCGCAATATCATTATGGTGGCGAGATTCTCCGTGACATCTTCTATGAGGAGAAGGAGAGAAAAATGCCTAGCAAGTCTGTCATCACCTCTACGATTTCTTTCCCTACCTACAAGGGGTATGATGTGATTTTGAAGGTAGCTGATATTCTGAAGAATGAGATGCACTTGGATTTCGAGTGGAATGTATTCGGCAATATACAGCCTGAGTTCATGGAGAAGCATACGGGTTTGAAGCATGAGGACTTGAATATTCATCTGCGTGGTGTGGCATCGGCAGAGACCATCCGTGATACCTTGCTAGGTAGCACCTTGTATTTCCACTCGTCATATGTGGAGAATAGTCCGAACTCTGTGGGCGAGGCGCAGCTTGTCGGCATTCCTGTGGTGGCAAGTAGAGTAGGCGGCACAGACTCCATGGTGGAGCACGGCAAGACCGGCTTCCTCTATCCTGTCACCGATCCTTACATGGCTGCTTACTATATTGGCAGAATGATTGAGGATGAGGAGGAGAATGTGAAGATTGGTAAGCAAGCGAGAGAAGTGGCAAAGGTAAGACATGATAAGGGAAAGATTGTGGAAGAGTTGTTGAGGACTTATCACCAGATAATGCAAGATAAACTATGAAAAAGATATTGAAGGCGGTTTCGCCTTTCGTTCACCCAGGTTTCTTGAATTTCAAGATGATGTCGTATGAGGCGTGGAAGCGAAATGGGGGAGAAGTGGCACAAGCGCATTACCCTTGGCGGTGGCTCCATGGTGCTGCCTATCGTTGGGAACTACCAACTTTATGGAAAAGTAAGAAGGAGGCAAGGCTCAGATTTGTGGAACCTGTTTCTTTGCTCTTTGATACGTTTCCTGATTATGCAAGATATGAGGTTGTTCCTATGTTCTGGGATTGCTGGCCTTGCTATTTCGAGAAGACTTGTGAATGGCTACGCAGACATCAGGTAAAGACAGCTATCTTTTCTTCTCGGCAGACAGCAGAGATGATGCAAGAACGTTTTTCTGGGGAGAACAAGGGATGGCAAAGAATAAATGTCATCTGGTGCCCAGAAGCGGTGGATGATTCTGTTTATCAGAATGGGAAGCTTTTAAAAGACCGCAATATTGATTTGTTGGAGTTCGGACGTTCCAATGATAAGGTATTTAAGGCTGATCAATTGGAGTCTGTTTTTGATAACAAGAATCGCAACT
>OBLI01001480.1_pt1 | contig 22729 bp, 27 predicted proteins | sample 1519701 | NCBI WGS metagenome assembly OBLI01 (sample SAMEA3663005, study PRJEB22513) | pig gut metagenome | biome: pig gut; feature: pig-associated habitat; material: faeces | place: France | collected 2012
AATCGGCAGGCGGGTTTACAGGGGGGTGAATGCGCCCATCCCCTCCCCCGGTGACCATATCATGAAAAAACACTTCCGCAACCTACGTTTCGCAGAATTGAAAAACGGAGGAGTATGGCAGCAACCACACTCCTCCGGAAAAGAATATTTTTTATGGAGCTTACTGCTTCTTGTAGCCGCACTTGGGGCATACGCCCTTTTCGTTCAGCGCAATGCCGCACAGGGGGCAGCGGTCCTTGGTGCCCTCGGGCTGGTATTCCTGAGAGGCAGCGTTCACGCCGCTGGTAAAGGTCAGCTTGGCAATGTTCAGCTTGTCCTTCAGCAGGTCGTAGACAATTTTGATCATGCCCTCAACGGTCATGGTCTCCTTGGTGACCACCAGGCGGCAGTCGGGATAGGCCGTGGCCAGCTCCGTCTTGAAGGCGGGGCCTTTCATCTTGTTGCTGGGGGCGCCGTCCTTGATGCCCTGCTCTTCGTAGACCTTCAGGATAGCGGGCAGCAGGGGGTCATCCTCCCGCAGAATCAGCGCATGGTCAAAATTCTTCAGAACCGACCAGGCGGTCTTCTGAATCTCGTTGCAGGGGAATACCATATTCACGCCCGGCTCCACCGTGTCCTCCACCTCGATGGTCAGAACACCGGTATGGCCGTGCAGATACTGAGCCTCTCCTTTGAAACCGTAAAAACGATGTGCGTACTGCAGATCTAACGTTGTAATGCTTCTCATGATAATCCTCCTTGAAAAATAATGTATGAAAACGCTCGTTTCCGCGCCTTTTCCAAAAATGGCTATCCCTGGTGGGAATTTTTCTCCGCTTTGCACGCCGGGCAGACACCGTGAAACAGAATGTCATACCCGTTGAAATCAAAGCCATGGGCATCCCGAATGCCCCTTTCCAGGCCACCGACAAAATCCATGTCCACATCGAAGATGCGGCCGCAGACCTGGCATTTCACATGGCAGTGGTCCGTGCAGATATGGTCGAAGCGGTCGGCACTCCCAGGTACCTCAAGGCGGCGAATCTGGCCCATCTCGGCTAACAGATTCAGATTCCGGTATACCGTTGCCCTGCTGATGGTGGGATGCTCCTTTTTGATTTCGTCGTACACCTCATCCGCTGAGGCGTGGCAGTGCAGCTTGTTCACTGCCTCCAGCACCAGGCTGCGTTGGATCGTATTACGTCTTGCCATAGCATTTACCTACATAGTACATAATCCTTATTGATATATTATCTCAATAAGGCCCATTTGTCAAGTTCTTTTCAAGAAGTTTTTTCGTTCTGTGATGCCTGCCCGGGAAGGTCAAAAGGGCTTCAGGTCGATTCCCTCCGCGCAGTCGCAGAGGAACTGAGCAAGAAGCTCGGCGCAGTCCTGGATGTCCTTCAACGAGCCCACCTCGTCCGGGCAGTGCATATAGCGCAGGGGGATGGACACCAGGGCAAAGGGAACGCCCAGGCAGGTGTGGTGCATGATGTCGCCGTCGGTGCCGGTGCGTCCGTTGGCCGCCTCAATCTGCAAGGGCATATTCAGCTTTTCCGCCGCTGCCAGCAGCCGTTCATTCACCTTTTTATGGATGGAGGGATTGTTGCAGATCACCGGTCCCTTACCCACGGAGATATCTCCGGTGAGCCCTGCGTCAATGCCCGCATAGTCGCTGGTGTAGGTCACATCCACGGCGATGGCGATATTGGGCCGGACCCGGGAGGCGGTAAAATAGGCGCCGTTGCCGGTGGTTTCCTCCCCGGTGGTGGAGGCGGCAAAAACGCCGATGGACACGCCTTTTTCCTTCGCAATGGTCAGCGCCTCCATGACGATGTAGGCACCCACCCGGTCGTCCATGGCCCGGGCGGTAATCCGGCCGTTGAGAAGCTCCCGGACGTCGGTATCGAAATTCACCGTATCCCCCAGGGAAACCGCCTTAAGGGCATCGGCTTTATCCAGGGCGCCAATGTCGATGGTGAGGTCGGAGGCCTTCAAATCCTCTTTTTTGGCAAGCTCCCGGGTGTTCACCACCGCGCCGTAGACAATGCCGTTTTTGGTATGGACCCGGACCTTGTGCCCGGGGAAGCAGGTGGCATATACGCCGCCGATGTTGGTCACCTTTAAAAAGCCGTCCTCGGTCACCGCAGTGACCATCAGACCAATTTCGTCGGCGTGGCCGGTCATCAGCACTCGGAAAGGCGCTTCGGGATTCACCGCGGCGGTGACGGTACCCATTTCGTCCACGGAGACGGTATCCGCAATGGGCAGCATGTGGTCGTAGATTTTCTTTTCAATCTCCGTTTCGCTGCCGGAAACACTGTTGGAATTCAGCAGCTCCATCAAGAATTCCTTGTTCATTTTTCTTTCCTTTCTATGTCTGAAAAATTGCTTTCCATTTTTCGTCGGTAAACCAATAAGTTGGAATTGTCAGTATGCGTCCGTAGGGAACGCATTCATGCGTTCCGCCCGTTCCGATAAACACCCAGGTTCGTCCGATGGTAATGCGCCGGATTTCGCGTAGGGAATGCATTTATGCATTCCGCCTCGGTAACGTTTTTATTGGGGGTATTATTGAATGGAGAAATGTTGGATAACCCCATAGGGCGCTGGCTGCCACCGCCGCCCAGGTATGGTGGCCCAGTTGCACGTTGAATGGTACAATGCTTCGGTTTGCAGTGCACCATGACCCCCTTGTGTAAAGGGGGTCGGCGGAGCTTGCGGAGCCGGGGGGATTGGCGGATGGCAGTGAAGATTTGTACCATCCAGCAAGCCACCCGCCCTTGGGGTGTTGACGAACCATTTCCTGTTCAACGAACCACGGTAATCATCGGAGGTTTCGGAACGGATAAATCCGTTCCCTACGAATACATTGAAACATTTTCAATTCAACAAACTTGCCAAACACTCATTTGCAAATAGCCCATGAAATACGCGATATCTTATATCTCATATCTCTGCCGGGCATCCTATCAAAAATCCCCTGCATTCGAAAATACAGGGGACTCTCGATTCACTTACAGCAAATCCTTTACCAGGCTCAGGGCTTCCTCATCGGCAACCAGGGTGAAATCCGGATGCAGCTGCAAAATAGAGCCGGGGGCCTGCGGACGGATGGGACCAAAGAAGCAGTCCTTCACCGTCTGGGCTTTCCCCTTGCCGTTGACCACCAGCAGCACCCGCTTTGCCTTCATGATGCCGCCGATGCCCATGGTGTAGGCGTACTGGGGCACTTCCTCCCGGGTGGCAAAGAACCGGGCATTGGCATCGATGGTGGCATCGGTGAGCCGGACCTTGTTGGTGTTCTTCACGAATTCGTCGGCGGGCTCGTTGAAGCCCACGTGGCCGTTGGGTCCCAGGCCCAGCAGCTGCAGGTCCGCACCGCCAAAGGAATCAATCACCCCATCATACCGGGCGCACTCCCCTGCCGCATCGGGATTCATTCCGTTGGGGATGTTGCAATTGGCCTGATCGATGTTCACATGGTCAAAGAGGTTGTGGCGCATGAAATAGGCATAGCTCTGGTCGTGATCCTTCGGGAGCCCCACGTACTCGTCCAGGTTCACGGTTTTCACCTGGGAAAAGTCCAAATCGCCGCTTTCGTATTTGGCAATCAGCTCCTTGTAGGTACCCACGGGGCTGCTGCCGGTGGCCAGGCCCAGCACGCAGTCCGGCTTCAGCTGAATCTGCGCGGCGATGATATTGGCCGCCTTTCTGCTGACATCCTGATAGTCCTTGGCACGAATGAGTCTCATATGCATACTCCTTTGTATGTTTTGTCGGTATTGTCATTATACCATCTTCAAAATGACTTGTACAGCACAATTTCCGGTTGATCCCTGGAAATCTGGCATTATTTTTCATTATCTTTTTGGTGCTGTTTTTATGGCCAGATTTGGGTATAATGGGCGCAAATCCAATTGGGAGGGATTCCAAATGAAACAGAAAACCATTTCCACGAAACGAATCGTCGTCACCGCCCTGATGGCAGCCCTCACCGTGGCAGGCTCCGCCATCCGGGTCACCCTGCCCATCGACATTGGAGGCAACACCGCTTTCCACCTGGGCAACATCATGTGCGCCCTGTCAGGCCTGCTGCTGGGCCCCTGGTACGGCGCCCTGGCCGCCGGCATCGGCTCCATGATTTATGACTTCACCAATCCCCTTTACATCGCCGAAAGCTGGATCACGCTCCTGACCAAGGGCGCCTACGGCCTGGTGGCAGGACTGGTATTCCTGTACGCCAGCAAGCTCTTTAAAAAGCAGGAGAACGCCGTTTGGGCCGCCTATGTCCGGGCCGCCATTGCCACCACTGCCGGTGCTGTGACCTATGCGCTGCTGTATCTGGCAAAGTCCTACATCAAGGGAATTGTGGTCAGCGGCCTGACCCACGACGCCGCCATGCTCACCCTTGCCGCCAAGCTCCCTGCCACCATTTTCAACGGGGTAGTGGCCATCATCTTCGCCCCCATTCTGATTGTAGCCATTCGGGCGGCACTGAAAAAAAATCATCTGGAAATCTGATCCAAACTGCCGGGTTGCCCCGGCAGTTTTCTTTTCCATTTTTTCTCCGCCGCATATTTTTTCCGCTTCGGTTTATACTATCCTCAAGCCCAGAAAAAAGGAGGGAAAAACAATGAACAGCCATGCCAACAAATGTGTGGAGTGCACCGTGCGCGAGTGTGCCAACCACTGCCAGAGCGAAAACTACTGCTCCCTGGATAAGATTCTGGTGGGCACCCACGAGTGCAATCCCACCGTGGACCAGTGCACCGACTGCATGTCCTTCCGCAGAAAGTAACCCAGCCTTTTTTGAAAGGGAACCACAGGCGGTTCCCTTTCTTTTTTTCCTTGACCGGGATTCAAAAATAGGGTATGATATTTTCAAATATCGTTATTGAAGCGTACATATTTTTTTCATATGTGCCTTTTATCATGATAGACAAATCGAAAAAAACAAGGAGGAATTTCCATGGAAAATAATGATAACAATTTCGGCTTCTTTGATTCTCAGGAATCCGAGCATTTCCATCAGCAGAATCTGGAGCCCATGAATCATCCGGAGCAGTCCTCTGAGCCCTCCGGCAAAAAGGGGCGCAAGGGAATGCGGGCCGCTGTTTCCGCCGTCCTTGTAATGGCTCTGGTGGCCGGCAGCTGCGGCGCCACCTATGGCGTTGTCAACAGCAGATGGGAGCAGCAGGCCCAGGCCGATGCCGCCGCCATCGAGCAGCTGCAGCAGCGGCTGAACAACCGTCAGTCCACCCAGGCCGACCCCGTCAGCTACGTGATGGAAGAGGGTGCCATGTCCCCCAAGCAGATTTATCAGGAATACGCTTCCAGCGTGGTGGCAATCTCCAGCACCATTGAAACCCTTTCTTATGGCGGTCAGTCCCGGCAGGGCACCTCCACCGGCTCCGGTTTCATTCTCACCGATGACGGCTACGTGGTCACCAACTACCATGTCATCGAGGGTGCTTCCGCCGTCACAGTCGTGATGGACAACCAGGAGGAATATAAGGCGGAGGTCATCGGTCAAGACTCTTTGAACGACGTTGCCGTGCTGAAGATCGATGCCAAGAACCTGCCTGCCGTGAAGCTGGGCAGCAGCGATGCCCTGAGCATCGGCGACATGGTGGTGGCCATCGGCAACCCCCTGGGCTCCCTCACCGCTACATTGACCGTTGGCTACGTCAGCGGCAAGGATCGTCAGGTCTCCACCGACAGCACCGTGATCAACATGATTCAGACGGATGCCGCCATCAACTCCGGCAACTCCGGCGGTCCCCTGTTCAATATGTACGGCGAGGTGGTGGGCATCACCTCCGCAAAGTATTCCGGCACCACCTCCTCCGGCGCTTCCATTGAGGGCATCGGCTTCGCCATCCCCATTGACGATGTGATGAGCATCATCGGCGACCTGCGGGACTTCGGCTATGTCACCGGCGCCTACCTGGGCGTGACCGTGCAGGATACCGACGCTTCCGCTGCCTCTCTTTACGGTCTGCCCACCGGTGCTTATGTGGTCACCGTTGTGGAAGACGGCAGTGCCGACCGGGCAGGCATCCAGCCCAAGGACATCATCATCAGCCTGGGCGATAACGATGTATCCACCGTGTCCGAGCTCACCCGCACCCTGCGCCGGTTCAAGGCCGGGGACAAGACCACCATCACGGTCATCCGTTCCGGCGAACGGGTTACCCTGGATATCACCCTGGACGAAAAGCCCAGAGATCTGGATTCCGGCTCCAGTACCACCGTCACCGAGCCCAATATGCCCGACAACGGCAGCTACGACGAGTGGTATAAATACTTCTTCGGCGAAAACCGCAAGGGTTGATTGTAAAAGAAATGGCAGCTTCTTAGCACATTTCAAAAGCACAGGACCTCTCCGGAAACGGGGAGGCCCTGTTTTTGTCCCGTAAAATTCCGTTTTCGCCGGAAGCGTCACGCCTTCGCTCCCACCGTTTTTTTGATGAAAAAAGCGATCTTCCGACATTTTATAAAAAATGTTGATTGAAAACGTTTTCACATTATGCTATCCTAATAGACGAGATTATGACAATCCTCTTCGGAAAAGATGTGAAGACATGGCTTTAACCCTGATGATTGTAGACGACAGTGAAGACTTCCGGTTGGCGCTGGAAGCTGCCCTCTCCGATGCCTTCCGCATCGTCCAATGCTGCAACGGCAGGCAGGCGCTGGATACCGCGCCCCAGGTCAGACCGGATGTGATGATTCTGGACCTGATGCTCACTGAGGTGGACGGCGTTACCCTGCTGCATGAAATCCGCCGGGCCGGACTGCACCCGATTGTATTGGCAGTGACACGGTTTTTCAACGGGTATATTATGGAATCCACCCAGGAGCTTGGCATTGGCTACCTCATCCGCAAGCCCTGCAGCCCCGCCGCCGTATCCCAGCGAGTCCGGGATCTGTGCAGGCGGCTGAACAGCGGGCCTGTGGTGCCCATCAACCCCGCGGACTATGTGACGGAGCAGCTGAAAAGCCTGATGTTCGTGCCCAAGCACAAGGGCTTTGAATATCTGAAAGAAGCCGTCCTGCTCATGTGCCGTCAGCCGGATATCTCCATCACCAAGGAGCTGTATCCCAAGGTGGGCGCGCCCTCCGGCAGCAGCCCCTCCCAGGTGGAGCGGTCCATTCGGAGCGCCATCGGTGTTGCCTGGAGCCAAGGGGGTGCCCCGGCCTGGGAGCGGTTTTTCCCGCCCGAGCCTGGCGGAATGATTTCCAAGCCCAGCAACGGCCATGTCATTGCCCGGCTGGCAAAGGACCTGCGGGAAAAGCTCGCGGAAGAGGACGAGAAAAGGAAAAATAATGTTTGACAAATTACCAATTTGCCTATATAATATCTAAGCATGACTGCGAGGAGGGGAAAAGTATGCTGCTGGGACTTTCCAAAATCATTGACAGTCCCGGTGCCAGCGTGGATTTCTCCACCAGCGTAGATCTGAGCGATCTTCGTTACGGCGTTACCAATCCGGTATCCGAGCCGGTGCTGGCCCAGGGTACGGTACGCAACACCGCCGGGGTGCTGCTGCTGAAAGGCAGCATTTCCACCACCATTCACGGTGTTTGTGACCGCTGCGCCGGGGATTTCCACCGGGAAATCCATTTCCCCATGGACGTGGTTCTGGTTACAGAGCTGAGCAATGAGGAAAACGAAGACGAGTGGGTATTCCCTCTTGAGGGAGACAGCGCCGATCTGGATGATATCGTTCGCACGGTGTTCGTCCTGAATCTGGATTCCAAGCTGCTGTGCCGGGATGATTGCAAGGGTATTTGCCCCAGATGCGGCAGAAATCTGAACGATGGCCCCTGCCAGTGCGAAAAGGAGCTGGACCCCCGATTTGCTGCTTTAAAGCAGCTTCTTCAAAAGTAGGCCAATATTTGATGCTGTGAAAAGCAGTTTTACCAAGGAGGTGTCACCATGGCTGTCCCTAAGTGTAAAGTGTCCAAGGCCCGCCGCGATAAGCGCCGTGGCTCCAACTGGAAGCTCTCCGCTCCCAGCGTCGCGGTTTGCCCCAAGTGCGGTGAACCCGTTATGCCCCACAGAGCCTGCAAGGCTTGCGGCACCTACAATGGCCGTCAGGTCGTGGCTGTTGAGGCCGAGTAACTCGATAGCGGAAATGTAAGAGGAAGGTTCGCCTTCCTCTTTTTTCCGTATTTATGGCTGAACACAGCATATCTCCAAATCGGAATTTGCTGGGATGTTTCGTAGGGAACGGATTTATCCGTTCCGAAACGCCAGCGAACATCTGAGGTTCATTGAACGGTACAGTGTCCCGAGTTTAGTTTAACGCCAATACCCCCTGCCCTCCTTTACACAAGGGGGGCTTGGCTGGTGCGTGTCGTTCCATTGTACCATCCAACGAACCACAGAGGTTAACCGGCGTTTCGGAACGCATAAATGCGTTCCCTACGCACACGTTGGTACATATCCCGTTGAGCGAACTCGCCGAATTCCGAATCGACTTTTCTCTTGACATTTCTCCTCCGTCTGCTATAATAAGCCCTGCACAAAAGCAAATACGTCTTCGGGGGGCCGGATGAATCCGGCTGAGATTGGGCTATGCTGCCCTGACCCGTGAACCTGATACGGTTAGTACCGTCGGAGGGAAAGATGCACGATCAGAATACCGCTTACGGTATCGCATTGCACCTGGACGGGTTTGCAGTGCGATTTATTTTTTTAGGAGGTATTCTCTTATGGTCCAATCCCATCGCAAAGTCCGCGCGCTGACCGAGGGTGCCGTGTGCATCGCTCTGGCGGAAATCCTCAGCTTCCTGCCCCTGTACAAAATGCCCTGGGGCGGCTCCGTTGACCTGGCCATGCTGCCCATCATCCTGTTCTGCGTTCGCTGGGGCTTTGGTCCCGGCATGGTGGCCAGCTTCGCCCACGCCGTGCTCCAGATGCTCTTTGAAGGCGGCATCGCCATCGGCTGGGAGAGCATCATCGGCGACTTCATCGTTGCCTATACCGTCCTGGGCCTGGCCGGCCTGTTCAAGGGCAAATATTTCTGCGCCACTGTGGTTGCCTGTTCCGCCCGTTTCCTGGTGCATTATGTGGTGGGCGCTACCATCTGGGCCGAGTACATGCCCGAGACTTTCTTCAATATGACCATGACGACTCCCTGGTTCTACTCCGCCCTGTATAACGGCGCTTACATGCTCCCCGACGCTCTGATTCTGCTGGTCATCGGCGCGGTGCTGCTGAAAACCCCCGCCAAGAAGTACATCACCGGTCAGGACCTGGCCTGATCCTCCTCCAACAACGATCTCCCGCCATAGACGGCGGGAGATTTTTATTGTGTGCTTATCGGATCAGGCCAATAGGAGCCCCAGCCAATAGATCAGACCATAGATCACGCTGGCGCTGAGGCCATACACAATTACCGGCCCGGCGATGGTGAACATCTTTGCCCCCACTCCCAGGATGAAGCCCTCGGTCTGGAATTCCACCGCCGGGGCCGCCACCGCATTGGCAAAGCCCATGATGGGCACCAGGGTTCCCGCCCCGGCGTACTTGGCAATGTCGTCGTAGACACTCAGGCCGGTGAGCAGTGCCGACAGGCCCACCAGGCTGATGGAGACCCAGGCCGCGGCATCCTGCTTGGAAAGCCCCATGCCGGTGTAGCGGTTCATTAAAAACTGACCCAGCACGCAGATGAGACCCCCCGCGGCAAAGGCATAGGCGCAGTCCTTCAGCAGCGGCGAATTGGGGCTCATTTCTTTCACCAAACGGCTGTATTGCTTGTCTGTCATATGCATCCCTCCTGAAAAAAGCATAACCATTTTTACGGAAATTGACACATCCCATTTCATCATACATCCTACAAAATCCGCCGGGATAATTTGTTTTATCTGTGTGATTGCCAAGAGAAACAGTTTATGATAGAATGTAAGAGAAATATTATGCCTATCCGGGCACTGTCCGGCAGGAATGGTATTTGATTCACAAATGGAGGGAAAAACATATGCCTATGAAAATGGGTTGGCGTTGGTACGGCCAGGGGAATGACCCGGTCAGCCTTGCCGACATTAAGCAGATTCCCGGCGTGACCAGCATCGTCTGGGCCCTGCATCACAAGATGCCCGGCGAAATCTGGGAGGAAGCAGAAATCAAAGAGGTTGTTGACCAGATTCACGAATACGGCTTCGATGCCGAGGTGGTGGAATCCGTCAACGTTCACGATGACATCAAGATCGGCCTGCCCAGCCGGGACGCGCTGATCGAAAACTACAAGGTCTGCATCCGCAACCTGGCAAAATACGGCGTAAAGGTGATTTGCTACAACTTTATGCCCATTTTTGACTGGACACGCACCGACCTTTTCCATCCTGTTGGTGACGGCTCCACCGCCCTGTTCTATCAGAAGGACATGATCAAGGACGACTACAAGGCCATGGCCGAGTACATCATGAGCTTCACCGAAAAGTACAACATGACTTTCCCCGGCTGGGAGCCGGAGCGGATGGCGAAACTGGACGAGCTGTTCAAGGCCTACGCCCCTGTCACCAAGGAGAAGCTGTGGGAGAACCTGTTCTACTTCCTCCGGGCCATCATGCCCACCTGCGAGGAGTGCGACGTGAAAATGGCCATCCACATGGACGATCCCCCCTGGGACATTTTCGGCCTGCCCCGACTGATGGTGGATGAGGCCGCCTGCGAGAAGCTGCTGACCAGCGTGGACAGCCCCTACAACTGCCTGACCCTGTGCACCGGCTCTCTCAACGCCAACCCCAACAACAACTGCGCTGAAATCATCCGCAAGCACCACGCCCGGATCGCCTTTGCCCACATCCGCAACATCCATCACTTTGACAACGGCGATTTCAGCGAAGCTGCCCACCGGGATTGCTGCGGCGAGACTGGCATCATCGAAATCCTCCGGGCCTATCACGACAACGGCTGGGAGGGCTATATCCGTCCCGACCATGGCCGCCAGCTGTGGGAGGAGGGCCCCGGCTCCTGCCGCCCCGGCTACGGCAAGTACGACCGTGCCCTGGGCATCCAGTATATGCTGGGCGTCTGGGATCTGCTGGACCGTCTGGCAGAGGAAAAGAAGTAATTTTGGAGGAACCATTCCATGAAGCTGTCTGAAATTAAAAACGGTATTTCCCCCGAGTGGGCACAAAAGGGCTATCAAATGCCCACCTTCGATATTCAGGCTGTCCGGGAAAAGACCCACAAGGAGCCCACCTGGGTCCACTTCGGCGCGGGCAATATCTTCCGGGCCTTCCCCGCCGCCATCCTGAACGAGGCGCTGAACTCCGGCAAATACGACCGGGGCGTGATTGTGGCCGAGAGCTTTGACTACGAAATCATCGACAAGGCCTACCAACCCTACGACAACCTGTCCCTGCTGGTCTCTCTGAAATCCACCGGCACCATTGAGAAAAAGGTCATCGCCTCCGTCACCGAGAGCCTGAAGGCCGACTACCAGTTTGCCGACTGGGCCCGGCTGGTGGAAATCTTCCGCAATCCCTCCCTGCAGATGATCTCCTTTACCATCACCGAAAAGGGCTACAGCGTCAACCCTGCCGACCTGGAGCGTGGACTGACCCCCGTTCTGGCCATGGGCAAGGTGGCCGCTCTGCTGCTGGAGCGGTACAACGCAGGTCAGCTGCCCCTGACGGTGCAGTCCATGGACAACTGCTCCCACAACGGCGACAAGGTGAAGGCCGGTGTGATGCAGTATGTGAAGAAGTGGGTGGCCGACGGTCTGGCCCCCGCCGGATTCGAGGCCTACGTGCTGGACGGCACCAAGGTCACCTTCCCCTGGTCCATGATCGACAAGATCACCCCCCGGCCCCACGAAAAGGTCCAGGCCATGCTGGCCGCCGACGGCTTTGAGGACAACTACACCCTCCAGACCGAGAAGCACACCTTCACCGCCCCCTTTGTCAACGCCGAGGAGACCGAGTATCTGGTCATTGAAGATAACTACACCAATGGCCGTCCTCCCCTGGAGCTGGGCGGTGTGATGTACACCGACCGGAAGACCGTGGACATGGTGGAGACCATGAAAGTCACCACCTGCCTGAATCCCCTGCATACCGCCATGTCCATCTATGGCTGCATGCTGGGCTACACCCTGATTTCCGCCGAGATGGCCGATCACGACATCCGCAGCTTCATTCAGAAGCTGGGCTACATCGAGGCCATGCCCGTGGTCACCGATCCCGGTGTGCTGAATCCCTATGAGTTCATCGGCGCGGTGCTGAACCGCCGGCTCCCCAACCCCTTTATGCCCGACGCCCCCCAGCGTATTGCCATGGACACCAGCCAGAAGCTGGCCATCCGCTTTGGCGAAACCCTGAAAAAGTATCAGGAGCGGGGTCTGGACAAGTCCAACCTGGTGCTCATTCCCCTGGTGCTGGCCGGCTATGCCCGCTACCTGCGGGGCATTGACGACAACGGCACTCCCTTTGAGCCCTCTCCCGATCCCCTGCTTTCCGAGCTGCAGCCCATCGTTGCCGGCCTGGAAGTGAAAGAGGGAGAGCAGGACTTCTCCTGCCTGAAAAAGCTCTACGCCCGCACCGATGTGTTCGGCGTGGATATCTACGCCATGGGCCTGGGCGAACAGATCGAGGGCATGGTGAAGGAGCTCTATGCCGGTCCCGGCGCCGTCCGCAAAACCCTGCACAAATACGTGGAGGCCCGCTGAGCTTCGGACCGACAGAATAAGGAGTGTCAATTATGCCAAAATGGCTGGATAACGCCGTTTTCTACGAAATCTATCCCCAGTCCTTTCTGGACACCAATGCCGACGGCATCGGTGATTTTCAGGGCATCATCAACAAGCTGGATTACATCCGGGATTTGGGCTTCAATGCCCTGTGGATCAACCCCTGCTTCCTCTCCCCCTTTGGGGATGCCGGATACGATGTGGCGGATTACTACACCGTCGCCCCCCGCTACGGCACCAATGAGGACCTGAAGCGCCTCTTTGCCGAGGCCCACAAGCGTGGAATCCATGTGCTGCTGGACCTGGTGCCGGGCCACACCTCCGTGGAGCACCCCTGGTTCCGGGAGTCCATGAAGCCGGAGCGGAACGAGTATTCCGATCGCTATGTGTGGACCGACTCTGTGTGGGAAGCGCCGGAGAATATGGGCTGCCTGCGGGCACTTTCTCAGCGGGACGGCTCCTGTGCCGTGAATTTCTTCACCTGCCAGCCCGCCCTGAACTACGGCTACTACAACCGCACCCGGCCCTGGCAGCAGTCCCCGGAGGACGAGGGCCCCAGAGCCACCCTGGAAGCCATGATGGATGTGATGCGCTTCTGGCTCACCATGGGCTGTGACGGCTTCCGTGTGGACATGGCCATGAGCCTGGTGAAAAACGACCCCGACGGACTGGGCACCATCGCCCTGTGGCAGAAGGTGTTCAACGTTCTGGAGCGGGAATTCCCGGAGGCTGCCATGGTCTCCGAGTGGGGCGAGCCGGAAAAATCCCTGCAGGGCGGCTTCCACATGGACTTTTTGCTCCACTTCGGTCCCTCTCACTACAACGACCTGTTCCGCTGCCAGGAGCCCTATTTCTCCGACCGGGGGCTGGGCGACGCCTCCAAGTTTGTGGAGCGGTATCTGGAAAGCCGGGAGAAAGCAGGCAAGGACGGCCTGATCTGCATTCCCTCCGGCAACCACGACATGACCCGCCTGGCAAAGCATGTGGAGGGGGAGGAAAAGAAGCTGGCCTTCACGTTCCTGCTCACCATGCCCGGTGCGCCCTTTGTCTACTATGGCGACGAGATCGGCATGCGCTATGTGGAAAATCTCACCAGTGTAGAGGGCGGCTATGAGCGTACCGGCGCCCGGAGCCCTATGCAGTGGGATTCCTGCGTCAATGCCGGCTTCAGCGCCGCTCCCAAGGAGAAGCTCTACATCCAGCAGGACCCGGCAGCCGACCGGCCCACGGTGGCGCAGCAGCTTCCCGACCCGGACTCCCTGCTGAATTTTGTGAAGCAGTTGACCCAGCTGCGTCAGGCCCATCCCGCGCTGCAAAACCGGGGCGGCATCCATTTCGTCAGCAACGGCGCCCCCAAGCAGGCCCTGGCCTACGAACGGGAGCAGGCTGGGGAAAAGCTGCTGGTGGCCATGAATCCTTTCCGGGAGGCGGTGGCGTTCCCCTATTCCGGCAAACTGGGAGAAGCCCTTTTCACCTTTGGCGGTGCAGCTTCTCAGAAGGGCGAAGCTGTCCAGCTTCCGCCGGTGAGCGCGGTGATCTACCGGCTTGATTGACAGGGTAATCCCCGTCTTTCCTCCAATTTCCTTAAACAGCAAATCCTCCGTATGGCTGCGATCATACGGAGGATTTATTGCATTAAAATCTGATCACACTACTCGTTGATGCCGTTTTTCTTGATGCAGTCATTCATTTCCTTGATTCTGCTTTTCCACGCATGATACTGCATCAGCCAGACAATCAGAAAGATTGCAAAAAAGATGCCGATATAGGAAAGAATTCCCCCCACGGAGTGCTTCATCCAGTTTGTGACATAAGCAATGGGCAGCATCACGATACAGGCAACAGAAAAGTAGATTCCACTCTGTTTGGCGAGGCTCCAGGCATCTATTTCCCAGATGACGGAAGCCATTGCAAAGCCGGTTCCCATGATGCCGCAAAGAACCGTTTGAACAATCACAGCATTGAGCTCGTTTCCCATTGCTTCCATCAGTTCCAACGTTACTGGATAGAAGGAGCCATCCCCGACACAGACGGAAATCATGATTGTAATGACAAAGCCAATGGCAATCCCAAGAGGAAAGCCCAAAAGGCCTCGTTGAATTAGTTTCTTTTTCATGTTTATCACCTCATATTCCAAGAATTTGCTTGATTTTGGCCACATATCGCCTTGAAACATATGTAACCGTTCCGTTGGAAAGCATCACACAAATTGTTCCTGAAAAGCTCAGATCAAACCCTTTTACCTTTTTCAGATTGATGATCTCAGAGTTTGAAATTCGCACAAAGCAGTGTCTGTCAAGGCGCTGCTCCAGCTCATACAAGCGGAGCCGGAGCTGGTATTCACCGCGATTTGTCTGGGCAAAAACCTTGCTGTTTGACGCATAAACCCGAAAGAGGCTGTCTGGCTCCAGCACCTCAACAATGTCGTCTCTAAACCCTGCAATCGTTTGTCCCCGTTCCTCTGAGAGTCTTTTCAGGATTTCGCTGACCTCTTCCGTCATTCTGTCTGTGATGACAACGATCCTTGGTTCTTTGCATTTTTCGTCGATTTTGATTTCAATTTGCATTGATTTCCTACCTCCTTTCCACGGTGACAGTATAATCGAACAGGAAGTGGATTTCCACAAATTCCAAACAGATGGTTCTGTGGGAATCATAAGTGGTAAAAACCGTTTAAAAAATCCGCACCCACCCCGGGTGCGGATTATGCTATGCTCTATGATCGATGACCCACTGAAGAAGTTCTTCATATCCCATGCTGCCATCTGCAACGGACAAGCCAACGGATACAATTTCATCATCTGTACAACAAAGCCGAATGCCGTTCATTTCAAGGAAAGACATCATTACATAGATGCCAATTCGCTTATTGCCATCTACAAAGGCATGATTTGATATGAGAGCAAACCCCAGGCGGGCACCTTTCTCCTCTTTGGATGGGTAGAATTCCCTGTCGCCGAACCCGGCGAATGCGCTTTCCAGCGCAGAGTCCAGCAGCGCATCATCTCTTACGCCCACGCTGCCGCCAGTGGCCTCCGCAAGTATTTGATGAAGCAGCAAAACCTTATCTTTTGAAAACCGTATCATTTTGCCAATTCCTCAAAAGCCGCCCTGTGCTCCCGCAGGATGCGAGCGGCCACGAATTCCAGTTTTTCATCCTCGGTCATTTCGATCTGGGGTTCGGTGTCCAGATCAATAACCAAAAGCTTGGGACGATTATTCCTGAACACCACCACATGTCCCTTTTTCTCCGCCATGCGGGCGACCTTGGAGAAATTTTGATTTGCTTCTGTGGCAGATACAATCGCATTGGAATCAATGGTCATTTTCATCACCTCAGAAATATGATACATGATTTCTAGGTAAAAATCAACCTATTATTTTCTCCTTGTTTTCAGGACATGCATCCCCATTCCGATGGCAAAGCCGATGAGCGCGGGGACGATCCAGCCCATGCCCAAGCCATACAGGGGGACGAACCGTCCGGCGAACTGGGTAATGCCTGCCAGGAGGCGGCTGCCCGGGATCATGCCGGAGAGGGTGCCCAGAAAATCCAATGCGGCGGCCACCAGCGTAAAGGCGGTGGTGGAGGCATAGACGGCGGGGTCCTTTCCGAACCATTTCTCCGTCAGCGCCAGCAGAATCAGGGTAATGGCCAGGGGGTACACAAACATCAGCACCGGAACGCACCAGGCGACGATGGTGCTCAGGCCGAAATTGGCAATGCCAAAGGCAATCAGGCAAAACGCCCCGGCCCAAAAAGCATATCCCGGCCCCTTGGGGAACATCTGCACGAATGCCTCGGAGCAGCTGGTCACCAGGCCAATGGCGGTTTTCACGCAGGCAAAGGTGACAATGGCAGCGGTGAGGATGGCGCCGGCGGAGTGAAAATAGTATTTTGCGATCACGCCCAGCACCTGACCGCCGTCGGTGCAGCTTTCGCAGATGGGGGCGCTCTGGGCGGTAATCAGGGTGATGAAAAAGTAGATGATGCCCATAAACAGGCAGCTGAACACTCCGGCCTTGGCCGTATTCACCGCCACCCGTCCCGGCTCCTGAACGCCATGGCTTCGCACCACCTGAATCACCACAATGCCAAAGGCCAGACCGGCCAGGGCATCCAGGGTATTGTACCCCTCCAGGAAGCCGCTGAAGAAAGCGCTGCCGCCGGTGGCATAGCTCTCAGCCGGAGTCACCTGGGAAATGGATGTAATGGGCTTTGCCAGCGCCGCAATCACCAGGGCAAACAGGAACACCAGAAACACCGGATTCAGAATTTTCCCAATCCAGGTCATGATCCCGCTGGGTTTCAGAGAGAAAAACAGCACCACCACAAAGAATGCAAAGGAAAACAGGGCAAGATACAGCTTCCCGTTTCCTCCGCCAAGCAGTCCGGCAGCTCCCACGGAAAAGGAGGTGCTGGCGCAGCGGGGAATGGCAAACAGGGGTCCGATAGTGAGGTACAGCAGGGTGCAGAAGAACACGCTGTATTTCTTGCCAACCTTATTGGCCAGGGCCACCACGCCCTCGCTGCGGCTTAAGCCCAGGGCCACCACTGCCAGCATAGGAATGCCCACGGCGGTGATGAACACACCGAAAAACGCGCTCCAGAGGTTTCCACCCGCCTCAATGCCCAGCATGGCGGGAAAAATCAGATTTCCGGCGCCGAAGAACATGCCGAAAAGCATGCTGGTGATGGTGACGGTTTCCTTGAAGGTGAGGTTTCGCTTCATGGGGAATCATCCTTTCCGCTTTGAATAATGCTATCTTACCCCATTGGGGGCAGCAATTCAAACGAAGCAGCATTTCTTAAAAAGAAATTTTTCTTAAGAATAGTTTCTTTATAATAGACTTTTCTTTTAATTTGGATTATACTGGAGCCAAGAACCCAAAAGAAGAAACAAAAGAAGAGAAAAGTTGATTTTAAAGAAACAGGAGGCTCTGCCATGGGAGAAATCAGCCGGGAGATCGGCCACCGAATCCGCAATTTTCGAAAGTCCCGCCATATGACGCTGGAGGAATTGTCCGCCATCGTGTGCAAAAACAAATCCACCCTGTCCAAATATGAAACCGGAGAGATCGTGCTGGACATTGAAACCATCTACGAGATTGCCAAAGCTCTGGGCATCCATGTGGAGCAGCTGTTATACTGCACCCCCGACCGGGTGAGTATCCAGTCCTCCGGCCCCAAGCCCGCCTTTTTTAACGGCCTGTCCCAGTTCTATTCCTACTACTACGACGGCCGCTACAACCGAATCATGCGATGCGTGTTTGATGTGCTGCTGCAATCGGAGGACAGCCGGTATAAAATCATGATGTATGCCAATTTCCAGGACTACAAAAGCTATCAGAACTGTGAAACAACCTACTGGGGCTACATGGAGCACTACGACGCCATCACCAATGTGATTCTCACCAACCAGGATTCCCCCATGGAAAAGGCCCACGGTCAGATTCTGGCCACCTACATGAATTCCGACACCAAATGGGGGCTCTTTACCGGATTGTCCGCCCGACCCATGATGCCGGTGGCCCTGAAAATGCTGTTCTCCAAAAAACGACTGCCGGAGGACGAGGCCCTGCTGCAAATGCTCAAAGTGACCAAGGAGGACATCCGGCTGATGAAGCTGTACAACATGATGACGGTGATGTAAAAGCACGATTTTGGAGGAACAAAAATGTGAATTTTCTTCTATAGAATATTATTTTTGTTGCTTTTATCGGAAGAATATGGCATAATGTATTGGATATACCTATTGAAAGGATGTGATGCTCATGGCAAAGCCCTTAGTGGCCATCGTCGGCCGCCCCAATGTGGGCAAATCCATGTTATTCAATAAGCTCACCGGTCAGCGCACCTCCATCGTGGAGGATACCCCCGGCGTCACCCGGGACCGGATCTACGGCGACTGCGAATGGTGCGGCCGCACCTTCTCCCTGGTGGATACCGGCGGCATTGAGCCGGGCACCGACAGCGATATGCTGAAATTCATGCGCCGTCAGGCGGAAATCGGCATTGAATTGGCGGATGCCATCATCATGGTCACGGATGTGCGCTCCGGCGTCACCGCGGCGGACGAGGATGTGGCGGTCATGCTCCGCAAATCCGGCAAGCCCGTGGCCCTGGCGGTAAACAAATGCGACAGCGTGGGTCCCACCAATCCGGATGTGTATGAATTCTATTCCCTTGGAATCGGCGACCTGTTTGAAACCTCCGCCGTCCACGGCCACGGCACCGGCGATCTGCTGGACTGGGTGCTGGCCAACATCCCCGAGGATGACGGTCAGGAGGAGGATGATGACGTCATCAAGGTGGCCATCGTGGGCAAGCCCAATGTGGGCAAGTCCAGCCTGCTGAACCGGATTCTGGGAGAGGAGCGGGTGATCGTCTCCAACATTGCAGGCACCACCCGGGACGCCATCGACTCCTATTACGAGAACGAAACCGGAAAATACTGCTTCATCGACACCGCCGGCATGCGCCGGAAGAGCAAGGTGGACGACATCATCGAGAAATACTCCAACATGCGGACCATCAGCGCCATCGAACGGGCGGATGTGTGCCTGATTCTGGTGGATGCCAACGACGGCGTGACAGAGCAGGACACCAAAATCGCCGGACTGGTGCATGAGGCCGGGAAAGCAGCCATCATCGTGGTGAACAAATGGGATGCGGTGGCCGACAAGGAAACCAACACCATGCGGGACAAGGAAAACGATGTGCGCCAGGGCCTGAGCTATATGCTCTATGCGCCGGTGGTGTTCCTCTCTGCTCTGACAGGGCAGCGGGTGGACAAGCTGTTTCAGGTGATTCAGGAGGTCTACGCCCAGAACACCAAGCGCATCACCACCGGTGCGCTGAACAGTGTGCTGGCCGACGCCACCGCCCGGGTACAGCCTCCCACGGACAAGGGCCGGAGGCTCAAAATCTACTACATGACCCAGGCCAGCACCAAGCCGCCCCACTTCGTCATCTTCTGCAACGATGCCCGGCTGTTCCACTTCTCCTATCAGCGGTATCTGGAAAACCAGATCCGGGAGGTCTTCGGCCTCCAGGGAACCCCGGTTCGCATCACCATCCGCCAGAAAGGTGACAAGGAGGAATAAGCATCCATGATTCTCAAAGCAATCATCATCGCTGCCGCGGGCTATCTGCTGGGCAACCTCAACGGTGCCATTCTGATTTCCAGACTGCTGGTCCACGACGATGTGCGCCGCCACGGCAGCGGTAACGCCGGATTTACCAATTTTTTCCGCAACTACGGCGGCCTTACCTCTTTGCTGGTGATTCTGATTGACGCTCTGAAAGCGGTGGCCGCCTGCGCCCTGGGCCGGTGGCTGTTCTCTGCCGACGGTTTGGGCCTGGAGGGAGCGGTGCTGGCGGCACTGGCGGTAGGGATTGGTCACGACTTCCCCGCCCTGCTGGGCTTTCACGGGGGCAAGGGCATCGTCTGCGGCTTTGCCAGCGCCCTGATGCTGGACTGGCGGGTTGGTCTTGTGGCCTTTGTGGTATTCGCCGGCGTGTATCTCGCCACCAAATATGTCTCCCTCAGCTCCGTGCTGGCCGCCGTCTCTCTGGCTGTGAGCTTTGCCTGCTGGCATTCCGACCGCATCTGGGCGGTGATTGGCTGCTCAGCCATGTGCCTTCTGGCCATTGTGATGCACCGGGAGAACATTGTCCGCCTGGTAAACAAAACCGAGCGGAAAACCGATTTCTTCAAAAAGGAGAAGCAATCATGAAAACCGCTGTTGTGGGCGCCGGTGCCTGGGGAACCGCTCTGGCCATTCTCCTGTGTAAAAACGGACATGACACAACCCTCTGGTGCAGAAGCGAGGCCCGGGCCGCTGAAATCCGGGACACCCGGGTCAATCCCCGGTTGCCCAAGGTGGAGCTTCCCCGGCAGCTGCACATCTGCGCCGATCCAGCTTGCGTTGCGGACTGCCAGATGGTAGTAATCGCCTCTCCCTCCTTCCCCATCCGTCAGGTGCTGGCCGCCATCGCTCCCTATTTAAGGCCGGATACCCTGCTGGTTTCGGTGACAAAGGGAATTGAGGACGGTACCTTGCTTCGCATGAGCCAGGTTGTCTCCCAGGAGACCGGGCACGAAAACGTGGTGGCCCTCACCGGGCCCTGCCATGCAGAGGAAGTGGCCGTTGGCATTCCCTCCGGCTGTCTTGCCGCCTGTGGGGACAAGGGCTGCGCGGAACTGGTTCAGGACGCTTTCATGTCCGACACCTTCCGGGTGTACACCAGTCCGGATGTGGTGGGCGCGGAGCTGGGGGGCGCGCTGAAAAACGTGATTGCGCTCTGTGCCGGTGTGGTGGCAGGACTGGGCTTTGGGGACAATACCAAGGCCATGCTCATGACCCGGGGCCTCACCGAGATGGCGCGGCTGGGGGTCTCCCTGGGGGCCCAGAAGAGCACGCTGGCCGGTCTTTCCGGCATTGGCGATCTCATCGTCACCTGCACCTCTCAGCACTCCCGGAACAACCGGGCCGGGATGCTCATCGGCCAGGGCTGCACACCAAGGCAGGCCATGGAGCAGGTTGGCGCCGTGGTGGAGGGCTACTACGCCTCCAAATCCGCCTGGGAGCTCTGCCAGAAGCAAAATGTGGAAATGCCCATCATTCACGCCGCCTATCAGGTGCTGTATGAGGGCGCCAATCCCCGGCAGGCAGTTTCCTCCCTGCTGCTGCGCCAGCGGAGGGCGGAATCTGAGGATGCCGGCTGGCTGTGAGGATTCTCTATGAAAAAAGCATGTAAGACAAAGAAACGAAAGCTTCCATCCCCCAAAAAGCTTGTGCAAAAGCTCAAGGTTTTTCTCTGCCGCATCTGCCGGCGCCTGGGGCTGGAGGAACTGAAGCAGCTGCGCTGGCAGAATTTTCTGCTGCTGATTGGCGCCGGCTGCGTCAACGCGGTGGGCGTCACCATGTTCCTGGCCCCGGTGAATCTTTATGACAGCGGCATCTCCGGTACTTCCATGCTGCTGTGGCAGGCCACGCCGCCGGAGTACACCCTTTCTCTGTTTCTTCTGATTCTCAATATCCCCCTGTTTCTGTTCGGGTTGAAAAAGCAAGGCTGGTGCTTCACCCTCTATTCTATCTGGGCGGTGCTGATTTACTCCTGTGCTTCCTATGTGATCACCAATGTGCTTCCGGTGGATATGTCCACCGCCTCTCCCTTTGCCGGGCAGGACCTGCTGCTGTGCGCCATCTTCGGCGGGCTGGTCTCCGGAGCGGGCAGCGGCATGACCATCCGCTTTGGCGGTGCCATTGACGGCATGGAGGTTCTGGGCGTTACCTTTGCCAAGGGACTGGGGCTCACCGTAGGCACCTTTGTCATGATTTACAACGTGATTTTGTACATCCTGATTGGAATCATCTGGGGCAGCTGGATTCTTCCCCTTTACTCCATCATCACCTATTTTGTGGGCAACAAAACCATCGACTTCATTGTGGAAGGCCTGGATAAGGCGAAATCCGTGATGATCGTCACGGAGCGGGAGGATGAAATCTGCCAGGCCCTCTCCGCCGAGTTCGGCCGGGGAATTACCCAAATCAGCGCCCGGGGATATTTTTCCGGGGCACAGAAATGCGTGATCTATTTTGTGGTGAACCGGTTCCAGATTCCCAAGGTAAAGAAGCTGGTCACCGGCCTGGATTCCAATGCTTTCATTACTGTCACCGAGATTTCCGATGTGATGGGCACCAGCGTGAAGCAAAAATAACGCAGGGACCTTTTCCCATTCTGAAAGATACAGCAAGAGCGCCGGTTCCCGGGAACCAGCGCTCTTGTTTTGTTCAGTTTGTTGATCTGCTTCACACAGAGAGGAGAATATGGCGAGATGTTTCGTAGGGAATGCATTTATGCATTCCGCTTGCGTATTGTTTCAAAATCGGTCGGATAAATGGTGAAACGCCAATCATATGTTCCCCAAAATGCCATTCAGCGAACTGTGGTGATCATCAGGGGCTTCGGAACGGATAAATCCGTTCCCTACGAAAAGAACCAACATTTTCCCATTCAACGCACCGGCGCAAAA
>OBLI01001483.1_pt1 | contig 22713 bp, 22 predicted proteins | sample 1519701 | NCBI WGS metagenome assembly OBLI01 (sample SAMEA3663005, study PRJEB22513) | pig gut metagenome | biome: pig gut; feature: pig-associated habitat; material: faeces | place: France | collected 2012
AAGTGCCTGACACAATAAACATCATATAATATGCTGAATTCCCTCACAGATCCTGCGGGCAACCACCGGATTGTTCATGGTATACAGGTGAATTCCATCGGTATCGTTTGCCAGCAGATCAATGATCTGGCTTAACGCATACGACATACCCGCATCAAATAAAGCTGCCTTGTTATCTTCAAATCTATGAATAATCTTCTGGAAACGCTCCGGGAAAGAAGCTCCGCACATCGTAATCATTCGCTTGATCTGCGCGGCATTGATGACCGGCATGATGCCAGGAACAATTGGCACATTGATATCCGCAATCCGGCAGTCCTCCACAAAACGGTAAAACTGTGTGTTGTCAAAAAACAACTGGGAAAGCAGCACTTCTGCTCCGGCATTTACCTTTTCCTTCAAGTGGCGGATCTCTTCAATCTTATTGGCAGATTCCGGATGACATTCCGGGTAGCAGGCACCTAAAAAGCAGAAATCCCCCTTCGGTTTCAGATAGGAAATGAGGTCGGATGCATGCTTAAAATCATCTTTTTCGGTAAGATCCGGATTTCGATCTCCGCGCAGTGCCAGCACATTCTGGATGCCTTCTGCGGTAAGGATTCTGGCAAATTCATCAATTTCTGCCCGGTTGTAATGCAGACAGGTCAGGTGCACAACCGGCTCCACATGGTAGTTCTGCTTGATCTTTTTGGCAAGTTCAATCGTGCGGTTACAGTTTAAGCTGCCGCCCGCACCAAACGTCACGCTGATAAAATCCGGCTGCAGTTCGCACAGCACATCAAGTGTCGCATCAATATTTTTCAGTTCACTGTCCTTTTTCGGAGGAAATATCTCAAAAGATAAGCTTTTTTTATGATTACATGCGTCAGAAATTTTCATTTTAATACCGTCTTTCGTTCAAAATTATTGTAATTACCCTGATTATAGCAGGAAAAAATAAAACTGTATAATACATAAATGATGCATTTCTCCATAGATTCAGGCTATAGCAGAAAAAATAATATAATGCAGCAAAGATCATGAAAAGTTTAGCAATTTTTAACTGACCTTTGTTTTTTTCGTACTATAATCTAACCCAGTTAGCAATCACAGGGAGGCAGATATGGCGACACAGGAACAGATCCGGCAGATCTTTCAGAAAATGAGTGAATCCCACCCGAAAGAATTTTTTTATCATGTGGATGCGATGAATGAGTATATGAATCGTGTCGCATTGCAGACGTTTAGTTATTTTGATACGGGAGGACGCGCTTCGGGAGCAGAGCCGGAAAACGTTTTTATCACGGTTTTGTACTGGGGCTTCTGGTAGATCTTCGCAGCAGATATGAACTGAAATCAAACAGTGAAAGCGGGTTCGGACGATATGATGTTATATTGGTGCCGAGAAATTTAAAGGAAGGAAATGCCGTAATCTTAGAATTTAAAGTACGGAACGTGAGAAAAGAAAAAAGTCTTGAGGAAACTGCAAGGTCTGCACTCGACCAGATCAGGGAACGAAGAGACAGTGAGGAACTCAAAAACAGAGGAATTTCAGAAGAACGGATCAACAGATACGGATTTGCGTTTGAGGGAAAAAAGGTGCTGATCCTTGATGAGAATGACTGATTTCTAAAATATCGTTTTGAAATTTTCACCAGCATTGTGAAACAGAAGACATGATCAGAAAGTCGTCACTTCGAAAGAAGTGGCGATTTTTGCGCGTAAAGATAAAAAAATAGGACACATAGTTTTACAGATAATAAACATAATAAAATTGCAACGTAAAAATACAACAATTCTTATAAGAATGTCGCATTCTTATTTACACCTTTTATATCGGATGGCATTTCTGGAACTTAACCTCCAAAATAAAAAAATTCAAATTCCTGCTTACAGATCTATTTTTAAATAGACAGAATCTTTTTTATCCTGCTCAATTTCCAGATAGCGTTTTGTGACATCATAGGAAGAGTGATTGAACAAACCCATAAGCAGTGCGGGCTGTGCTCCCTGTTTCCATGCGTGGTAGCCAAACGTTTTCCGCATGGAGTGACAGCTGACCATGCGGCTGTTTGTGGTTTGGGCTGCGGCTTCCTTTACAATGCGGTACGCTTGCGAACGGTTGATGGGATGCTGCCGGTCGGTATTTTTGCAAAAAAGATAATCACTTTCCTGAGGAAGACAGTCATCCATGTACCGCTGCAAAGCCGTTTTTGCATTTTTATTGAGCGCAATATAATTTCGTTTTCCGGTTTTCTATTCAAATATAAGCAGATGATCCCGGAAACGCTGTGTGTAAAAATCATAGACATCGGACCATTGCAGCTGTAAAAGGTCACTGATGCGCAATGCCGTATTAAGTTTTTATACATATGTCCCGAAAGAGAGAAGAAAAAAATTCAGTCAGCAGATTTTCACACATATGCCAATAGCCAGAAGGCAATGTGCATAAAAAATCCCGCCACAGAGGGAGGAAAAGATATTCTGTGGCGGATCTATAAGAAAAATCGCTTTCGCGAATTGTTTTTAGTCGGAACTGACAGCACCCCAACACCGTTTGTTAAAATACAACAGCCCCTTTTGTTTTGATGGTTTTATATTACCAATGCATTATGAACAGGTTGTGACAACATGCTAAAGAGTTTATGAAAATTCGAAACAACTTATAAACTTAGGTATAAATTTCTCAGCATGATTCCTGGGCAGCAGGCGATTTTTTAAGGGTTCCCCAGATATGTCGATTCATGGACATCTAGTGTGTGATTGCTTATACAAAGACTTTTCTGTGCAAATCCGGAGATATCCGAACATTAAAATTTCCCTGTCCGAACAAGCCTCTTAAATCAATGTAAGTCGAGAATTACAATGAAAAGATTGGAGCAAAGTAACTCTTTTTACCCGTCCCCGCCGCTTTGGAAAAACATTAAATATGAGTATGCTGCGGGCTTTTTTTGAGGCAGGCGCGGATACGACATTGTTTGACGGGTTATATATTGCGGGAAACAAGGAAATTTGCGAACAATATATGGGAAAATACCCGGTCATATTTCTTTCACTCAAGAGCGTGGAAGGATTATCTTATGAGGATGCAAGGTATCGTATCACAGAGCTGGCAGGAAGAGAGGCACAACGTTTTTCATTTTTGTCAGAGAGTGACAAACTATCTGATAATGAAAAGGAGCAGTATCAGGCAATTGTCGCATTGCATAATGGCAAATATTCTATGGATGAGAATATACTGACATCAAGCATATATATACTGTCACATTTATTGCATAGGCATTATGGACAAAAAACCGTAATCCTCATAGATGAATATGATGTTCCACTGGATAAAGCGTTTCAGAATGGCTATTATCGGGAGATGGTTTCACTCATTAGGGGACTTTTCGGAATGGCTTTAAAGACCAATGATAGTCTGCAGTTTGCCGTTTTAACAGGATGCCTGCGTATTTCCAAAGAAAGTATTTTTACAGGATTTAACAATTTCGAGGTTTTGTCGGTTTTAAATGTTCCGTATGATGAGAGTTTTGGATTTACGGACAATGAGGTTGAAAAACTTCTGGATGATTACACGTTTTCAGACCACTATCCGGAAGTTAAGGAGTGGTACGATGGTTATCATTTCGGAAACACCGATATTTACTGTCCGTGGGATGTTATCCGGTATTGTAAAAGCCTGTGTGCAGATCCGAACGCAATGCCAGAAGATTTCTGGTCGAATTCAAGCGGCAATGCCATTGTGCGTAGATTTATAGACAAAGCGGATGTCCAGACCAAAAACGAAATCGAGCGTCTGATTGCAGGAGAATGCATTGAAAAAGAAATCTCGCTGGAACTCACATATGATGAGCTTGATAAAAGCATTGAAAACCTGTGGAGCGTACTTTTTACTACCGGATATCTGACGCATCAGGGACGTACAGAAAGCGGAAAATACCGCCTGACTATTCCAAACAGGGAAATTAAAAACCTTTTTATAAAGAAAATCAGGGAATGGTTCAGCGATGTGTCCAGGAATGACGGTAAAAAACTGGAAGAATTGAGCAATGCATTTTTGGAAAAAGATCCGGAAAAAATTGAGCAGATCTTCGGGGATTATCTGTGGAACACGATCAGCATAAGAGACACGGCAGCTGCAAAAGAAAAGAAAGAAAATTTCTATCATGGCATTCTGCTTGGTCTGCTGGGCTATAAAGCAACCTGGCTTACAAAGTCAAATGCTGAGTCCGGAACCGGCTACAGTGATATTCTGGTTGAGGTGCCAGACAACCGGACCGGAATTGTAATCGAACTCAAATATGCAGAAAATGGAGATATGGATGCTGCATGTGCCAAAGCATTGGAGCAGATAGAGGAAAAAGACTATGTGGATAGGCTGAGACAGGATGGAATGAGAAACTTTATCAAGTACGGAATTGCGTGTTTTAAGAAGGATTGTAAGGTTGTGGTTGGAGAATAACAAAAATCTCTTTACAAACCGCAGAAGATATGCTAGATTTTTATACAAGCTGATTGTCCCGTTTGTTTCTGCAACCGGAAATGGGGGCATATGTTACACACAAAAAAGAACTTCTTAAAGTCAGCACTGGCTGTCTTCTGCATGGTTTCCATGCTTTTATTCTCCAGTTACAACGGAATCACAACAGTATATGCTGCCAGCGGATACGAATACGTTCTGCTGACAAAATACAGTAAGACCATGAAAATTGGAGACGAGTATTATCTGACTGCGATTACTTCTACCGGAAAGAAACCAAAGTTTTCTTCGAGTGATTCCACAGTCGCGTCCGTGAACACTTATGGAAAGATCACGGCGAAAAAGGCCGGTAATGCTACGATCACTGCAAAAATTGCCAATGGGGAGGCAAGCTGCAGGGTTACAGTTGAAAAAACGGTCATTACATTAAGTCAGAAATCCATATCCTTGGAGAACGGATATACGGCCCGGCTGAAAGCCGAGACATCAACCGGGCATCCGGTCACGTACAAATCCGCCCGCTCGAGCATCGCCTCGGTGGATGAAAACGGCGTGATCACAGCGAAAAAACCGGGTGAAACTACCATCACGGTCACGGCAGATAAAACCTCCCAGACCTGTAAAGTGACGGTAAAGCAGCCAACGGTCCGGCTGGACCGGACATCCGCATCCCTTTACCGGAAGGGGACGCTCCGGTTATCCGTTTCTTCCACATCCAAAAGTATTCCCAGGTGGAAAACAAATAAAAAAAGCGTAGCCACGGTGGACAATGAGGGCAGAGTTACCGCTGTAAAAAACGGAACAGCCATCATCACGGTCACAGTCGACGGTGTCAGCAAAACCTGTGAGGTCACGGTAAAGAAGCCAAAGATTACCGTCGGACAGGAACAGATTTCGTTAACGGCCGGCGAAACATGTCAGCCGAAGGTAACGGTATCCTCCGGCAACAAACCGGAGTACTACAGTTCAAACACAAATGTTGCCACGGTAAATGAGACCGGTGTGATCACCGCCATCGGCAGGGGACGTGCATATATTTATGCGAAAGAAGATGGCACGAAGGTACGCATGACAGTAACTGTCAAAGAAAAATAAAACTACAGGAAGCAGAACAAAATTATGGTCTGCATGACAGACAGTCTGCGGATCATAACCAAAGGGACAATCAGCGAAAGATATTGATGATGCATATATACAATGATATAATTGAAAGAAATGATGGAGAATCGGAGAATAATATTATACGGGGAGGAATGATTATGCTGAGAGTAGATTTTACATTTGACAAAAAAATAATAGAGAAAAATGGATATACAATGTCAAATATTTATGAAACTATAAAAATGGAATTTGGTAAAAAAAATATTTCATGTGTGGCAGAAGGGGAAGTCCTTTCTTTCGGCGCTGGAGAAAAGAAAAACGATTTTTCTGATATGTGGACGATTATTATGCGCTTGACACGTTCTAAGTGGTTTTTGAATTATGCAACATCCTGCACATGGAACGAAAATAATAAAAGTGAAGATGTTTTAGCGCAAATAAAGAGAAAACAGATGATAAGTGCATAATATGGAAAATAAAACAAAAAACGGTTCAAGCCGAAAACAAATTACTTTTGATTTGAGCCAGAAGGACTTGGCAATAAATTATCCGAGACCTAAAATAACCATCAATCCCAAGTTTTATAAAAAGGCATATCGGGACATAAGCCAGTTTATGAAAATGAATGGATTTGAACATAGACAATATTCTGTCTATACTTCGAAGAATAGCCTTACAACATATGGTATTGTAGATCTTATGGAAAAGCTTTCCCAAAAGCTGCCATGGTTATATCTTTGTATAAATGAAATTGATGTCACTGATATAGGGGAACAGTATAGTGTTAAGGGAATTTTAAGAGAATTTATAAATCAAGAAGAAATACTCATTATTAAAGAAAAAATTCCGAAGGAGGAAAAATGAATTCGGTAGAAAATTATGCCATACGCTACTTAGAACCAAAGGATGTGAAGGATCTGGATCAGTACAACGCGCTGCTGCGCTATACCTTTCAGGTAACGGAGGATGAACTGACGGCAACCGGATGGAAAGATGAAGAGATCAAACAGTCGAAGTTCCCGGTACTGGAGCGTGCGGATGTGCTGGGATGTTTTGACGGGGATACCCTGATTTCCCAGTTTGCCGTATATCCATTGAAAATGAATATATACGGGGAGGTATTTCCCGTTGGATTTGTTACGAGTGTTTGTACATATCCGGAATATACCGGGCAGGGCATTATGAAAAAACTGATGTATCAGAGTCTGGAACATATGAAACAGCAGGGAAGACCGTTTGCCCTCCTGTATCCATATTCCATACCGCTGTATCATCATCTGGGCTGGGAGATCATATCCAATAAAATTTCTTTCAATATCAAGGACCGGCAGATTCCGACGAAAGTAAAAGCACCCGGGTATGTACGGCGTGTGGACTGGGACAATACCGATTTTCATGAGCTGCATTCGCATTTTGCATCAATCACACACGGCTGTCTGTTCCGGAATGCACTGGCGTGGGAGGAATACTGGCGCTGGGATGAGGACGATACGAACGTGGCAGTTTACTATAACACCAAGGACAAGCCATGCGGATTTATGGTCTATCTGATCAAAAACGATATCATGCATATCAAGGAAATGATCTACTTAAACCGCGAGGCAAAAAAAGGGCTGTGGGAGTATATCCACGCGCATGATTCCATGATCGATGCGGTGCATGGCTATACCTATTTCAGTGAACCGATTGCGTTTGAGATGGATGATGGAGATATCAAGGAAACGATCCGGCCGTATGCCATGGGACGGATTATTGATATCGAGAGCTTTTTACAGGATTATCCATGTGATCCGGATGGCGGAACACTGTATATCGAACTTGAAATTGAGGATCACCTGCTTCCGTGGAACAATCGCAGTTTTCGGCTCTGTTTTTCCGATGGAACATGTATGCTGACCGATGAACCGGCAGAGTATAAGTTAAAAATGGAGATAGGTACGCTGACTACCCTTTTATTGGGATACAAGACGGCTGAGCGTCTGTATGCCCTTGAACGCATTGAAGGGAAGCAGGAAGCGGTAGACCGTCTGGATGATGTACTGTATCATAAAATTCCATATATTTCCGATTACATCTAAAAAATTCAGCATGGTATGTTATAATGGAAAGTGAAAATTACCGGGATACCGTTCTGCAGATATTGGTATTGGATGATTTTCGGAATACATAAGGGGAACACTTTTAAAAACAACAGAAAAAATGAGTTTGGGAGGCAAAGGATTATGAAATCAGTACGGACAAAGCTTATAGCATCTATTTTGATCTGTTCTCTTTTTACATCGGTTCTGATCGGGGTGATTGCAATTTCAAATTCTGTGCGGACAGCCGGAAAAGATGCAATGACCATGATGCAGCTTACCGGGCAGAAGAAGACCGAAGAGATCAATTCTACGATTCAGAAGATTGAGCAGTCGGTGGATACGCTCAGTGAAGTCGCAATGAGTAATTTTGACTATGATTCGTTCCGGCAGAGCAAGGATTATGCGGATACATACACCGAGACGGTACAGCAGGCGGTGCTTGATTTTGCAAACCATACAAATGGGGCAGTGACGGCATATCTGCGGTATAATCCGAATTACTCCAATCCGACATCAGGTGTTTTTGCACAGCGTCAGTCAGTTGACAGTGAACTGCAGTGCCTGACACCGACGGATTTTTCCATGTATGATGAAAGCGATGTGGAGCATGTCGGCTGGTATTATCTTCCGGTACAGGCAAAGAAAGCTATCTGGATGTCACCGTACATGAATGAAAATATCAATATTTACATGATCTCATACGTTGTGCCATTGTTTGCAGAAGATGGAACATCGATCGGTATTGTTGGTATGGATATTGATTTTTCACAGATTACCGATCTGGTTGACGAGACAAAAGTATACCAGAGTGGATATGCATTTTTGACGGATGCATCGGCAGCAGTCATGTACCACAAAAATGCGGATGAGGGCACAAAGCTTTCCGATCTGGATTCCTCGCTTTCTAAGAGTGCGGATTTTATCGGAGATGACGGTAATCAGGGAAAGACGATGGATTATTCCTATAAAAATGTAAACAAGAAATTTGCATTTTACAATTTGGACAATGGTATGAAGCTTGTCCTTACCGCTCCGGTATCTGAAATTTATGCAGAGGCATACGGGCTGGCAAAACTGATCATTATCGCCATGATCGTTGCATTTGTCCTGTCTGCTGTGATTGGCGTGATCATCGGTACCGGTATGACCAGACCGATCCGCCAGTTGACCGCTGTGATCGAACAGACAGCGGAACTGGATTTCCGCCCGACCAAAGAGGGAGGCAAATTGCGGAAACAGAAGGATGAGATCGGAAACATGGCAACAAAGATCCACATTATGCGAAAGAAGCTCCGGGAGATGATGGGAGACCTGCAGCAGACACAGCAGGTACTCGAGAGCAACGCGGAGGATTTGAATCATCTGATGAAACAGAACAGTGCGTATGCAGAAGATAACTCCGCTGCAACACAGGAACTGGCAGCCGGGATGGAAGAGACCAGTGCAAATGCGGCGCACATTGTGGAAAACGTTGGAATTATGAGAGAAAGTTCCGACAATATCCAGCGGCTTGCAGAGGATGGAGAGAAAAATTCCGGACAGATCCAGGAGCGTGCCGGAGAGATGGAGCGGATCAGTACGGAGTCCCGCCACAAGACAGACCAGATGTATGCGGTCATGAAACAGAAGACGGATGCCGCTGTGGAGCAGGCGAAATCCGTACAGAAGATCAATGCGCTGACAGACAACATCAAACAGATTTCTTCCCAGACAAACCTTCTGGCATTAAATGCCAATATTGAGGCAGCCAGGGCTGGTGAAGCGGGCAGGGGATTTGCGGTTGTTGCTTCCGAAATCGGAGATCTGGCAACGCAGACACTGGATACCGTTTCCACAATTGACGAGATTGTAGGAGAGGTCAACAGTTCGGTTTCCAATATGACCGAATGCCTCACAACGATTATGGAATTTCTGGAACAGACCGTTCTTGGGGATTATGAGCATTTCGCACAGGTGGGGGAGCAGTATCATGCCGATGCGGACACATTCCAGCAGATCATGCAGCAGACAAAAGAAGCAGTGGATGCATTAGAGCAGCACATTGGAGAGATCTCTTCTACCATATCAGAGATCAACTCCATGGTGGAACAGTCCACAGACGGAATCAGCGGTATTGCCGAGAAATCCGGTAGTACGCAGAACCTTGTAACCGAGGGTTACGACAAGCTGCAGGAGTGCACACAGTCCGTCAATGTGATCCGGGATTTTGTCGCGCAGTTTCATTTGGATTGATAATTGTCCGAAGATAAGTTAAGACGTGGTTAGCATAGACTAACACGAAACTCTTTAAATATTAGGAAAAGGAAATTTTACATCGGAAACGAGGAAAATTATAATGAAGAAAACATTAAAACCGGAAACCACAAAACCACAATATGTTGTGACAACAGACATTACTTATGCGCAGGTTGATTCCTGGTTCGGTCATTGCCGGAGAGATCTCAAACTGGATCTCATCTATCCGGAGGACGGGGAAGGAAAGACATATCCATGTATTGTATGGATTTGCGGTGGCGCATGGCAGCGCATGGACAAAGCAGCGCATCTGGCATATCTGGGTACACTGGCGCAGGAAGGGTTTGTTGTTGCCAGCGTAGAGTACCGGACATCCAACGAGGGAACACATCCGATGCAGCTGTGTGATATCAAGGCAGCAATTCGATATCTTCGTGCATATGCAAAAAGATATCGGATTAACAGTGAAAAATTTGGTGTGATGGGAGAATCTGCAGGAGGATATCTGACATGTATGGCAGCACTGGATCAGGATAAAAAACTGGATACAGGTGAGTATCTGGAGTATTCCAGTCAGGTTCAGGCGGCCTGTCCGTGGTATCCGCCGACCGATGCGTCCCATTTTCCATATGATGATGTGGAAAAGGCAGCCATGTCTTCAGAGTCGCTGCTGATGGGATTTAATGTTATGACACATCCGCAGGAAGCTTATGAGAATTCCCCGGTTTCCAAAGTGACACCGGATGCGCCGCCATTCCTGCTGATTCATGGAACCAAAGACAGTACCGTGCCTTTTTCGCAGAGTCAGGAATTGTATGATGTGTTAGAAGCAGCCGGCTGTGATGTGACATTGCTTGCGCTTGATGGTGCAGAGCATGCGGACCTGATGTTTTTCCAGGATGAAGTATGGCAGCAGATCATTGCATTTTTTAAACGGACATTATAATAAGTGATCTGGTATCCGGATAAGGAAAGGTTCAAAGATTAATTGATATGAAAAAACAGCAGATAACATTCGTATAATAGGAAAATCCGATGGCCCGACATCCGTTTTTATTGCCGGAAAAGACAAAAAGAAAACGTTAAGACAGAAGATAGAAAAGAGCATGTATGACTTCCGGCGAAAGCGTGTAATCAAATTTCTGAGGGTAGATTCGCACTCTGTGGATGAGGTGGCAGATTATGTGGTCAGGGAACTGGGGTATACCGAAGTAAGTCCATCGGATGAAACATACCAGACAGAATATTCCAATATGCGCGCATCGTTTCTGTTGCAATATCGTCCGGAACTGCTTGGAGATCTCACGGAGCCCCAAAGACCACAACAGTGGGATGAAAAAAGCGTGATGGAGTTTATGAAGCAGATCGAACAGAGAACCGAGGCTGCGCGGGCAGTTCCAAAGACAGAGTTTGATATTGATTTTCATCTGTACCGGAAAACCGGCCGGGAGTTTCAGATGAGCATATCAATAGAAAAAACATATGAAAGTTTCAGTGGTTTCACATCCGGCTCGACGTGGGTGATGCGCAGATATCGGGCGGATTTTCGAAAGGTGTACCGGTATTACGGCGTTTCGCAGGAGGATATCAGGCAGCATACGAAACGGTTTGAGGAAGTGGTAAGGCAACTGACGGTCAGGTAAAATGAGGGCAATGGGGAGTGGTTGAAGGACATATACAGAAAAAGTTCTTGATTATGTCCTTCTTTTTTATATAGTTGGGACATATATAAAAAAAATTGTTTTGTATGTCCCACAAGACAGCACTAATGGGACATCGTAAATGATTTTTTGTCTATATGTCCCAGTGCTAGAGGAAAGAGGGACATAACAAGTGACTTTTTTTGTATATGTCCAGCATTAGAATGCAAGACCCGGATACTTAATGTAAACAGTGGACACAATGCCGAATGAATGAATCCATATCGTATTGTATCCGGCATGACATTTTAAAGGATGTTTTGCTCAAGAATCGAAGCGAGGTGCGCTATATGCTGTTAACAGAATTTGATGAAAAGAAATTTGCAAAGTCCATGTGGAAAGAGGGGCATGAGGAAAATTTCAAAACGGGGATATTCCATTCAAAAATGGCATTAGTTAGAGCAACCTAACCAATGCCATTTTCCTGTTTCACCTCCACGTATTGCGCAACTAGAACGGGAAAACGAACAGCTTCGGGCGGAACTCGAAGTATATAAAAATCGCAATACCGGCGGGAGGAAAAAGCATGACGAAGCATGGATGACTTCTTACCGGGATTTTGCTGTAAAATACGAGGGCGGGATGACAATTACGGAAATTGTTGCACAGGGGGAAATCAGCCGCAGGACAGCGTACCGGTATAAGGCTTATTACGATGAGCTGCAGAAAAATAATAGATATAAAAAAAGAAACGAGCAACCCCTTCAGCGATAACAGCTTACCGGACAAAAAACCCATTTCTTAATATAAAAAGAATAACCCCATTTCATTTTACAGTCAAGTAATTTTTAAATTTTACTGTATACAGATGATCATTTGTTCCTGTTCACTTAGCATCTAAACAGGAAAGATCATCTGGACAGCAGTAAAGAAAACACAACAAGGAGAACCAATTGAATTTACTCGAAACATTAAAACATTATTTTGGATACGACAGCCTGCGGCCGGGACAGAAGGAACTGATGGACGGAATCCTGCAGGGAAAGGATGTCCTTGGCATTATGCCGACAGGCGCGGGGAAATCCCTGTGTTATCAGGTTCCGGCGCTGATGCTTGAGGGAATTACGCTTGTGGTTTCCCCACTGATTTCACTCATGTCAGATCAGGTCAAGGCATTGAATCAGGCAGGTGTGCATGCAGCCTACATCAACAGTTCCCTGACGGAAAACCAGATACACGCTGCGCTTGCCTATGCAGCGCAGGGAAAATACAAAATTATCTATGTGGCACCGGAGCGGCTCAACACCGCGCGTTTTCTCGACTTTGCATATTATGCCGACATTTCCATGGTGACAGTGGATGAGGCACACTGTATTTCCCAGTGGGGACAGGATTTCCGGCCGAGCTATCTTGAAATTGCAGATTTTCTTGCAAAACTGCCAGACCGTCCGGTTGTCAGTGCATTTACCGCGACCGCCACAGAGCGCGTCAAGCAGGATATCACCGCAAGTTTGCATTTGCAGAATCCGGTGACAGTCGTGACAGGATTTGACCGCCCGAATCTGTTCTTCCGTGTGGTCAACCGCAAGGGCGGAAAAGAGACGGACAACAGTATCTTAAATTATGTGAAAAGGCATGAGGATGAGAGTGGAATCATCTATTGTGCCACGAAAAAGAATGTGGACAGTGTGTATGCCCTTTTGTTGCAATATGGCATTGCGGTGGGACGCTATCATGCAGGTCTGTCTTTAGAGGAACGGAAAAAGAATCAGGATGATTTTACTTATGACAGAATCCGTGTGATGGTTGCAACCAATGCATTTGGCATGGGAATCGACAAATCCAATGTGCGCTATGTGCTTCATTACAATATGCCGCAGAGTCTGGAATATTATTATCAGGAAGCTGGCCGTGCCGGGCGTGATGGGGAAGAAGCGGAGTGTGTGTTATTTTTCTCGAAACAGGATATCATGATAAACAAACGTCTGTTGCAGTACAAATCCACATCCGGGCAGGTATCCGATGATCCCGTGGTGCGGGTAAATGAGCAGAGGAAACTCAATGAGATGATCCGTTACTGCGAGACCGATGAGTGTCTGCGCCAGTTTATCCTGTCCTATTTCGGGGACAACAGTCCGTGTACCTGTGAAAAATGCAGCAATTGTGTGGTTGTGGAAGATGAGGCGGAGGAAACTTATATCCAGACCGGAAAAGAGAAGAAAAAGGCATTGCTGCTTGCTGATCTGACACCGGAAGGGCAGGAACTGTTTGAGCAGCTTCGCAAATGCCGGACGGAACTTGCCGTGGAAAAAGGTGTGCCACCGTATATTATCTGTTCCGATAAGACATTAAAAGATATGTGTGCCAAATGTCCTGTGGATTCCACTGCGATGGCAGCCGTGTACGGAATGGGTGCACAGAAAATCGAAAGTTACGGTGCGCATTTTACACAGGTTATCACAGCATTTTTGAACGAGCATGGTGGAGAAACTGCCACAGCGAAGGCATTTTCCGGCATGACAGTAGACACCACGACAGCAGCCCCAGCAAGAAAAAAGAAGCTGCCGTTTTATATCGCTCCGGAAAAACTTGATGAGGTGGAACTGACCGACACCTGTATGCTTTCAGAACTGACAAACCGGATCAATGCGCTCTGCGAAGAGAACGATCGAAAGAAACTGACCGCTTCATTTATCAATCAGCTGCTTGTGGAAAAAGGATATCTTGAGGAAACCGTGCAGGGAGAAGAAAAGATAAAGCGTGTGACGGAAAAGGGAAAAGCCGTAGGAATCCGGGAAGAGGAGAGACAGGCAAAATACGGAAGAAATTATTATGCATTGATTCACACTCGGGAGAGCCAGCAGATGATTATGGAGGAACTGGGGAAATATTTGTTACAGTTTACGCCAGCAGTATAATTGTCCCCTGCTTTGTGTTATACTAAAACAAAACGATAAAGGACAGGACTATTCTATGAAAAAAACAGGAATCATGACAGACAGCCACAGTGGCATCTTAGAAAATGAAGCATCTAAGCTGGGGATTGCCGTACTGCCAATGCCTTTTTATATTGATGAAAAATTATATCGTGAAGGGGTGGATATTTCCAGAGAGGAATTTTATGAAATGCTTCGTAAAGGTGCGGATGTGGCAACATCCCAGCCGTCACCGGAGAGTGTGATGCATATGTGGTCAGCCATGCTGCAAGAATATGAAGAACTTGTCTATATTCCGATCAGCAGCGGTCTGAGCGGTTCCTGCATGACGGCACAGGCAATGGCACAGGAGGAGCCGTATGCCGGAAGAGTATTTGTTGTAGATAATGGACGCGTGTCTACGCCGATGCACCGTTCGGTTCTCGATGCCGTGGAGCTTGCAGAGAAGGGATATCGTGCACAGACAATTAAAGACATTCTCGAAAAAAACAGACAGCATATGGTCATTTATGTGGGGCTCAGCACGCTGACATATCTGAAAAAGGGTGGACGGATCAGTTCTGTTGCTGCGGTGGCAGCAGATGTGCTGAAGATTAAGCCGGTTATGAAATTTGGTGTGGGAAAGTTAGATGTCTATCAGAAGTGCCGTGGAATGAAAAATGCGAGAAAAGCAATGATAGACGCAATGAAAAAAGAATTTGAGACGAATTTTAAGGAGGCTTATGAAGCAGGAAAACTATATCTTATGGCTGCATCAAGTTCTACCGCAGAAGTAACGGAAGAGTGGATACGGCAGATCAAAGAAAGCTTTCCGGGTATGGATGTCATGTGCGATAATCTGTCGCTGGGGCTGTCCTGTCATATTGGACCGGACGGGCTGGGAATTGCCTGCTGTAATAAAGCAGAATAGTATTTTAGAAATTTATCCGTGCGATAAAAGCGTTAGAGAAAATGATGCCGTTCCGAGGAAGATTCCGATTTTTCTACCGTTTCCAGTCCGATCAGCTGCAAATATTCCTATGGTCATATGCGGCAATTAAAGATGGCGATCTGCCATTGGAAGATGCTGTGATTGTGGATTCCGCTGCGGTTCTTTCAGCAGGGAAAACGTTCGCCTGCAGGGAGCATTTTTGTGGGATATCAATATACCCACCGCAAAAAGCGATGGGTATCGTAACCGGTTTATTTGCCCCGTGATGCAAAAAAGTCATCAATTGCCGCGTGCAGTTTCTGAGGATTCATGCTCTTTAATAAATAACCATCTGGTTTTAAAGACATGACATTTTTTACGATTTCTGCATCATTTTTTCCAGTCAGAAATATGATCGGAATATGGTGAAATTCCGGATCTTCCCGGAGCATCTGCATGATCTGGCTGCCGTCAACGATTGGCATGGCATAATCCAACAGAATCAGATCCGGGGTGTTTAAGGTCAGGTATTTGATCGCCATTGCACCGGAGTTTGCCAGTACAACCTGATAGGTGTCTTCAAGCAGTGCCTTGATTTTGCGCAGGATAATACCGGAATCATCCACAGCCAGAATCGTGCGTTTTTTCAGCTGATAGAAATCGTTCATCTGTGTGCAGACATTATCGACCATATCGCCCACCGTAATCGGGCGGGTGAACACATCCATGACCATCTGCTGTGGGAGGGTCTCCCACAGCAGTTCCAGTTCATCTATGTTTCCCATAATAAATACCGGAGTCTTGTTTTTTATCGCCTGGTCAACCATTACTTTTACGCTGACCGCTTTTTTTAAAAGCTCCGGGCTTGTGCAGATCAGGTAACCACTTGGTTTTTCCGAGATGACAATGCTGCTGGCTTCTGCTATCGTTACAATTTTTACTTTGACATTTTGTTTTTCAAAAGCACTTTCTAATGATTGTGCGAGATAACTTTGTTCCTCCATCAGGATGAGAAATGGGCTTTTTATTTCGTGCATAATGTCTCTCCTTCTATTGTAATAAATTGACCATTGTATCAGTTAATTTCATAATTTCTTCCATTTCCACATCTGCAACGCAGACCCGCAGCTGTTCCATCAGGTCTTTGAGCTTATCAGGTGTCTGAAGCGTATCCATGGTTTCCATGGCATGATCCACGCCATCCATGTCAAACTGTTCTACACACTGATGCATCTGCTCAAGAACGGTAATCCAGTCATCAGAAGAAACTTCCTTTTTGCTGCTTTCGTTATCTTCCACATAAGGACGCAGGAGGGACTTAAGACTTCGGTACATGGCAAGCATCGGTCCTGTTTTTTCTTCAAGTGCAGCAAGATTTTGTGCATTTCCATACATTTCCAGTTCCTTTGCAGCTTCGGACAGACCGGGGGCACCGATCAGCAATGCGGAACTTTTTAATGCGTGGACTTCAATCGTATAATCCTTTATTAATTGTTCCTTTAGACATTGTTCAATCTTTTTGGATTTGCTGTCGATGGTGTTGTAAAAAATCTGTATGACCTGTTTTAATGCTTCCTCCGATCCGCAGTAGGGCAGACCGTTTTCGAAGCGGAATCCCGCAGGATTTTCTGCGGAACTGCCGGTGGAAGTATCCGTTATAGAATCAGTAGTGTCCGTTTCATCCGACAGAATCTTTTCGGCTTCTTCCCGGGTAAGTTCATGGATCATATCTTTAGGAAGCCATTTGCGCAGCTGGTTACAGATCATCTGGAAATCAATCGGTTTTGCAACAAATCCGTTCATGCCTGCATTTGCAAACTCCTTTTGTGCGTTTACCATAGCATTTGCAGTCAGGGCAATGACCGGCAGGTTCTGGTATTGTGGTTCCGGAAGTGCCCGGATTGCTTTTGTAGCTTCAATGCCGTCCATCACAGGCATCATGTGATCCATCAGTACCAGATCATAATGCTGTTCCTGTACCATAGCGACAGCATCTTTTCCATTTTCTGCGGTATCAATCTGAAGCTGCAGAGGTTTTAGAAGCTCCTGGGCAACGAGCAGGTTCAGGGAATTATCATCTACCAGGAGAATGTGGGCATCCTCTGCGGTAAACAGGCTTTCTGCTTCTTTGCTGACAACACTGTTGTGCCGCTGCTCGTAGTTGATTTCTGAAATTGGTGTCGAGTCCATAATCGTCTGGTCAATACAGAAATAAAATTTACTTCCCTTTCCGTATTCACTTTCTACATCAATAGTCCCTCCCATCATATTGACGAAATTCTTCGAAATTGTCAAGCCCAAACCGGTTCCCTGAATACGGCGGTTCTTTTTTAAATCCACACGCTGGAAGGAATCGAATAATATTTCCTGATCTTCTTTGCGGATTCCGATACCGGTATCTTCCACTTCATAATAAAGGGAAACTTTATCATAATCTTTTTTATGGACATGGACGGAAAAACGGACATGTCCATGCTCGGTATATTTGATGGCATTGCTGACCAGATTTGTAATTACCTGCCGGATGCGTCCGGCATCCCCATATAAAAGGCATGGTATGGTCTGGTCAATTTCATAAATCAGCTCCAGAGGGCATTTGCTGATCTGGTTTTCCATTGTCAGCTTCAGGTCATGGAACAGGGAGAGCGTATCATAAGGCTCTAAAACCAGCTGCATTTTTCCAGATTCAATCTTGGAAAAGTCCAGTACATCGTTGATGATTGAAAGCAGTGCCTGTCCGGAACTCTGGATGTTTAGCAGGAATTCCTGTTCCCTTGGGGAATGCCGGGAACGCAGCATGACTTCCGTGATTCCGACAATGGAATTCATAGGGGTACGGATCTCATGGGATATATTGGATACAAACGCGGATTTTGCCTGTGTGGCAGCTTCTGCCTGTGTGACGAGTTCTTTCATGCGGTGGTTCTGTTCCAGAATTTTTGTGACATCTACCAGTGTCAGCATATATCCCTGTGGGGTGTTGCAGCTTTGCAATTCCGTTTCCTCGACCTGATAGTGGTGATCCAGCCAGTCAAAATATCCCTCCGAACCCCGGAGAATATCGTAGATTTCGCTGTCTTTCTGACGGTGGATGGCTTTTTTCTTCATAGAAGAAACCAGTGTTTCTGCCATAGGGTTCAAAAAGAGAAATCTTCCCTCCAGATCCGTGACGACAACAGCTTCATTTAAATTCTGGATGATCAGGTTTTTTGCGCTTTTTACCGGGTCGATCATTTTGTATTTGACGACGGCAATACACATAAACACGCAGGCGAAAAACATTCCGAGCGGTGTCGGGTCGTCCCATTTTAAAATGCCAAGAAGGCGCAGGGAGAGAAGGATCGCAGGGGAAAGCATGGAAAACAGCAGGATGATATGCAGATTCAGGCGATCTGGCATATCCTTTTTGGAAAGATACGAGGAAACAATCACACATACACTGCCTATAATTTCCATAACCTGAAAAGCCATAAATATATAATACATAGGAGCCGGGGCAATTTCGAGAGTATACCCACGTATATTCGCCTGTGACGGGTTAAGCCAGTAATCCTTATAATACCAGTGGTGAAGGTCAACGGTTGCAATCAGGATATAGAAAGCACAGTTGATAAACAACAGGGCATTGATAAACCATTTTGGAATTTTAATGTTCTGCCAGCGGAGAATAAACATCAGTGCGCAGTAATTGGCAAAAGATTTTCCGAGATATTCGAGTTTTCCTATGGTAAGAAGCGTTTGCCTGGAACCACCCACAATATAAATGCTTTTTGCTACCAGTGTGACAAGGCAGCATGCGATTGTCAGAAGAAGTTCACTTTTATAGGTAGTGTCCTCTTTCTGGGAAACAATCACCAGCAGGGCAAATGTTATAAAAACACCAAACAGGTGCAGGGAAAGCCATCCTGTCGCAAATATCATAATGGGGGTCTCCTTTATCTGAAAGTAAGGTAATACAATAATACTAATTTTATTATAGATTTTCAGGGGAGATTGTCAACGCAATTTAAAGATAATACTTGACGTACCGTTTGGGTTTATATCATATAATTAATCATAAAATTTATCTATAACCTCATATCAACTGCACAATGTATATTTTTACAGGTTGATGAAACGAACAGAGTTGGTTATTATGGAAGTAATGCTGGCGCTGTTTGTTTTTGGTATAGATAAAGAGGGAGAGGTTATGATTAAAGGAAAAAATATATCAAAAAATTTTGCATCCCGGAAGATATTTTGGCTTTTGGTAATCGCCGTCATACTGCTTCTGGTGGGAATTCATTTTCGGACAAAATCGTCTTCGGACATTTCTGTGAAGGATGCAGAAAAACAGATAGAAGAGAATCTGAGGGCAGCAGGGGTTTCAGAATATGAAAAAATAGATCTGCAGGCATATGAAAAACAGGCGGGAGTGGATCTCTCGAAGTATGTTTCCTATCGCTTTTTTTATACCAGCGATGATTTAAAGATTGAGGCGTTTCTCAGTGCTCCGATAGATTTGCTTGGGAAAAAGAAGTCACCGTGTCTGATTTATAATCACGGAGGCAACCGGTCATACGGGGCATTAAAAAATGTGGAAACGACATATTATGCCTATCAGTTTCATACGATCTGTGTGGCATCCAATTATCGTGGCTGTGGAAAAAGTGAGGGAACCGATGCTTTTGGCGGGGATGATGTGCACGATGTGATCCATCTTCTGGATTTGTGCGAAAAACTGGATTCTGTTGATACAAAGAATATTAATATGCTTGGAGTTTCCCGTGGGGGAATGATGACCTATGAAACATTGCGCGAAGACCAGCGCATCCACAAAGCGGTTGTTGTTGCCGGAGTTGCGGATTGTACCATGAACTACGAAGAACGCGAAGACATGAGATCGCTGCTTACAGAGCTGATCGGGGGGACACCGGAACAATTGCCGGAGGAATACAGCAGGCGTTCCGCGGTTGAATGGGCAGATGAGATTAATACACCGCTTTTGATTTTCCATACGACAGGAGATGATAAGGTCTCGATCAAACAGGCGGATAAGCTGGTAAAACGGCTAAAGAAATATCAGAAAGATTATGAGTATGTAACATTTGAATCCAATATTCATGGGGATCTGCGAAAAACGGATGTGGAAAAAATCCGGAAATCCTTAGAAACCGGGACTTAATAAAATTTTTAGAAATTTTATTAGCACTCATACTTGACGAGTGCTAATAACGTGCTATAATAGGGGCATAAACAAAGAACAAAACGTTTACAGGAGGAAATGACTTATGTACGATTTATTTGATACATTTTTTAACCCATGGTATGACGATAGTGAATATAACAAGAAAGCCCCGAAGCAGCAGGCACCGCAGAATACACAGAATCTGATGAAGACAGATATCAGAGAACTGGCAGACGGATATGAGCTGCAGATGGAACTGCCTGGTTATAAGAAAGAAGAAGTGCAGGCAGCATTGCACAAAGGCTATCTGACGATCAGTGCAGCCAAGAGTGCAGAAGAGACCGTGGAAGGTAAGTATCTGCGCCGCGAGCGTTATACCGGAAGCTGCCAGAGAGCATTCTATGTGGGCGAGTATCTCCGTCAGGAAGATATCCGGGCAAGTTTCCAGAACGGTATTCTTACCCTGTTTGTTCCAAAGGAAGATAAGACAAAGACAGAAGAAAAGAAATATATTACCATTGCGTAATCCTTTATAAATATCCCCTGATTTTTGAGCCGTTGCAGGTATTTTTCCTGCGGCGGCTTTTTTCGCGTCACAATTCTTTTTTCCGAAGAAACAAAACTTTATATACAGGTATAGAGGCAAGTGGCAATGATTGATGTTGCTTAATGATGAAAAAGGCAATATAATAAATGGATTGAGATGAAATGACACAGGAAAAAAGAGAGAATTTTATGTTTACAAACGATACAATTTTTTATAAAAAACTTCTGGGTCTTATGCTTCCGATGATGCTGCAGAACCTGATGCTGGCACTGGTTGCCGTGGCAGATGCGTTTATGCTCGGAGGGATGGACCAGAATTACATGTCGGCAGTTTCGCTTGCCACGCAGATTCAGTTTATCCAGAATATGCTTCTTTCTGCTGCAACCGGAGGACTGGCGATTCTCGGGGCACAGTACTGGGGCAGGGGCAATATCAAAACGCTGGATGATATTTTCTGTATGGCACTGCGGCTTTGTGGTCTGGTGTCGATTGCATTTTTCATTGCCTGTATCTGTTTTCCACAGTATCTGATGCTGTTTTTTACGGATGAACCGGTATTGATCGGTTATGGCGTGCAGTATCTGCGGATTGCCGGATTTTCTTATCTGCTTACAGGAATTTCCCAATGCTATCTGGTGGTTATGAAAATCAGCGAGCACGCATTGACGACGGCATTGATCAGTTCTGCTACGGTAGGGATCAATATTGCACTGAATGCCATTTTGATCTACGGAAAACTGGGCATTACCCCGATGGGTGTCCGGGGTGCAGCAACAGCGACATTAAGCGCAAGGATGATAGAACTGGCCTGTTGTATCCTGATTTCCAGCCGTCCGGGCTACATCCGTCCGTATCTGACCCGTCTGTTTCAAAGAAACCGGGAACTGGCACGGGATTTCCGGAAATGCGCAATGCCGATTCTCGGTGCGTCCCTGTTCTGGGGAGTCGGATTTACTTCGTATTCTTCTTTTATGGGACATCTGGGAGTAGACGCGGCCGCTGCCAATTCTGTGGCGGCGGTTGTCCGTGATATCATCTGCTGCCTGAGTGCCGGAATTTCTGGTGCGGCGGGGATTATGGTCGGAAATGAGCTTGGTGCCGGCAACCTAAAACGGGGGAAATTATATGGTACACGGATGATGAGGATTTCCTTTGTGTGCGGAGTTGCCATGATGGTTCTCATGGGAATTTCGGCACCGTTTATTTTGCATTTTGTCAAACTGACACCGCAGGCAGCCGTATATTTAAAGGGAATGTTTGTTGTGCTCTGCGTCTATATGATTGGCCGCTCCGTCAACGAAATTACCATCAATGGCGTGTTTGGTTCCGGCGGTGATACAATGTTTGATGTGTACAGCCTTGCCGTAACAATGTGGGGAATCGCGATTCCACTTGCTGCGCTTGGAACTTACCGATTCCACTGGCCGGTGATTGTCGTATACGCGTGTACCTGTATTGATGAGGTTGGAAAAATTCCGTGGACGCTCTATCATTTTCGGAAATATAAGTGGGTGAAGGATCTGACGCATACGGGGATGGAGCAGAAAGAAAAATCATAAATTTATAAAACATCAGCTGGTCGTATCCCTGCGGATCAGTACCGGTGTAATCTGTTTATGGATCGGTTTCGAAAGAGA
>OBLI01001486.1_pt1 | contig 22680 bp, 23 predicted proteins | sample 1519701 | NCBI WGS metagenome assembly OBLI01 (sample SAMEA3663005, study PRJEB22513) | pig gut metagenome | biome: pig gut; feature: pig-associated habitat; material: faeces | place: France | collected 2012
TTATTTGAAACTTTAAATATTCATCATTTCAAGGAATTCTAGATTATGATTTAATAATAATTTTAAATAAATGTTAAAAATTATTTACTAAAATTGCCAACCTAATTCAAATTTAAGGATCGTTAATGCTTAAAAAAATCTTTTTTGCTGCTGCGCTGCTGCTAGCAAGCGAGCTTATCGCAAAGCCTGTGGTAATAGCCTCTATTGCGCCTGTGGAGTATCTAGCCAAGGCAGTAGGTGGCGATAAAATAGAGGTTCAAAGCCTAGCAAAAGGCGATGTCCACAGCTACGAGCCAAAACCAAATGATATGAAAGCAGTAGCAAAGGCTAGGATTTTCATCGCTGCTGGACTTGAGTTTGAAGAGGCGTGGATACCACGCTTTAAAGCCTCGGCAAAAAATCTAGTAGTAGTAAAAAGCGATGCTAAAATCGCAAAGCTAAAAGAAGAGCGAGGCGAGCAAGCAGAGCATGATGAAAAGCACGAGGCTCACGCAGACCCGCATGTATGGCTAAATCCTATGCTAGCAATAACAATGGCTAGAAATATAAGCGATGCTCTAATAGATATGGATAAAGCAAATAAAGATTTTTATCTTGAAAACTTTCAAAAGCTAATGAATGATTTGCTAGCCTTTGATGAGAGCGCAAAAAATGAGCTAGCAGGGCTAAAAAACCGCAAGTTTGTAGTCTATCATCCTGCGTGGGGGTATTTTGCAGCGCATTATGACTTAGAGCAAATCAGCATAGAGCGCAGTGGCAAAGAGCCAAAAATAGATGAAATGGCAAGCACTCTTAAGATGATAAAAGATGAAAATATAAAGGTGATTTTTGCTGACCCAAACCGCAGCCAAAAATCAGCTCAAATTTTAGCTAGCCACACAGGCGCAAAAGTAGAGCTACTAGATCCACTTGGCTATAATCTACTAGAAAATTTAAAAATCGCCGTAGGAGCGATAAAAGATGCAAATTCGCCTAAATAATGTAAGCTTTAGCTACGAAAACTCTAGCCTTGCGCTAGAAAATGTAAACTTTGAGTATGATAAAAAGGACATTTTGGCACTAATTGGCCCAAATGGTGGTGGTAAAAGCACGCTTTTACGGCTTATTTTGGGACTTTTAAAGCCAAGCTTGGGCGAGGTAAAAACAAGCGCAACGCTTGGCTATGTGCCGCAGTTTAGCCCCTTAAATACTAGCTTTGCGCCAACTCTTTTTGATGTGGTGTTAATGGGCAGGCTAGGCAAAAAAATCTTTTATAGCAAAGAAGATAAGCAAATTGCCAAAGAATGCATAAAAGATGTGGGCTTAGAAGGGCTAGAAAATGCTAAAATAACAGCACTTAGCGGTGGGCAAAAACAGCGCGCTTTTATAGCCCGTGCGCTTGCGTGTAGGGCTGAGATTTTACTACTTGATGAGCCAACAGCTAGTCTTGATCCAAAAAACTCAGCGCAAATCTACGAGCTATTATTAGATCTAAATAAACAAGGGATAGGCGTGATTTTAGCTAGTCATGATACTGCGATTTTGCGTTTTTTTGCTGATAAAATCGCCTTTGTAAACAAAAAAATTCACATGCACGAAAACAAGCGAGTTAGTGTGGATTTTAAAGAGCTTCAAGCTAGCGAGCATTTTTGTGAAGTTGAGCTTGCTAGTCTTGCTTGCTGCTGTTCGCATGAATAGGGAATTCTAGAATTTCATCTACGGAATTCTAGAATTTTATCTACGGAATTCTAGAATTCCCTAGAGATAAAAGTAAAAAACCTTAGGAATTCTAGAATAGCCTAAAATCAGTAGGAATTCTAGAATTCCTAAAAAAATAATTTATTTTAAAGAGAAAAAATGCTTGATATTTTGGCCTTGGACTTTGTCCAAAATGCTTTAATAGCGTCTTTTTTGGTTAGCATCGCAGCTGGGATTATCGGCTCTGTTGTGGTGATTAACAAAATGAGCTTTGCTGCTGGCGGCGTGGCGCATGGGGCTTATGCTGGCGTGGGAGTGGCGTTTTTTGCTGGTTTTGCGCCTTTTTTGGGCGCACTTGGGGCGGCTGTGATTTTGGGTTTGCTTATTGCCTTTTTTAGCTTTGAAAAAAACGAACGCTTTGATAGCTTAATCGGCGCTATCTGGGCGTTTGGTATGGCGCTTGGTATTGTTTTTAGCGAGCTTAGCGATGGCTATACAAGTGATTTGATGAGCTATCTTTTTGGCTCTATCTTGGCTGTTAGCAAGGCTGATTTAGCCCTTATGGCTGGCTTTGACTTGCTTTTTTTGCTTTTTGCGATTTTGCTTTATCCAAGGCTTTGTGCTTTTAGCTTTGATAGCGAGTTTGCTAGGCTGCGTGGAGTGGGCGTTAAGCCTTTATATTACACGCTTTGCGTGCTGATTGCGCTTTGTGTGGTGATGAGTATACAGATTGTGGGGCTTGTGCTTGTGATTGCCTTGCTTACGATTGCGCCTAGCATTGCGGAGCGTTTTGCTAAGTCTTTGGCGCAGATGATGATATATTCAGCTCTTTTTGCTTTTGTTTTTTGCGTTTTGGGGCTGGTTCTTGCTTTTTATCTAAATCTTAGCTCTGGGGCTAGCATAATTATAATCGCAGCTCTTGTCTTTTTTATGGCTAAATTTAAAAAATAGCGTTATAATTGCGCTTTTAAAAAGGACAAAAATGCATTTTAATCCATTAAAATTAAGCGATAAAAACATTATAGATGCGTATTTTAAAGCATGCAAGATAGTAGTAAGCGACCTTAGCTTTACAAATCTTTTTTTGTGGCATTTTAGCCGTAAGATTGAGTGGTGCGAGTGCGAGGATTGTCTCATTATCCGCACGACTTATCCTAATGAAAAGCCTTTTATTTTCTATCCACTTCACAAAAATAACGATAAAAGCGCTAAAAAACGAGCTTTAGAGACCATGATTGCTGATTTTAAAGCGCAAAATTTGCCTTTTAGCATTCACTCACTTAGCACTAGTGACAAAGATGAGCTAGATTTGCTTATGCCTGAGCTTTTTAGCTATGAGTTTAGAGAGGATAGAAGCGATTATATTTATGATTGCCAGGAGCTAATAAATCTTGCTGGCAAAAAATATCACAAGAAAAAAACGCATTATAATAACTTTTGTAAGGCTTATGATTTTAGCTACGAGGCTTTAAGCCAGGCTAATGCTAGTGAGCTTGCTAGTGTGTATAGCAAGTGGTTTGAAGCCCAGCCAAACAAAACTGAGGGGCTAAAAAACGAGTTTATCGGCATCACAGCGGCTTTAGAAAATTTTAGCGAGCTTGATTTTAAAGGTGGAATTTTAAGGGTTGATGGCGTCATAGCTGCATTTAGCTTTGGTGAGATGCTAAATGATGAGTGCGCTGTAATCCACATAGAAAAAGGCGATATAAATTATAACGGCGTTTATCAGGCTATAAATAGAGAGTTTTTAGCCCACGAGTTTAGCAGCGCAAAAATCGTAAATAGAGAAGAAGATTTAGGCATTGAAGGACTGCGCAAGGCCAAGCAGAGCTACCAGCCGATTTATTTAGAGCAGAAGTTTAATGCGAGTTTTAAGTAATGCCAACTTTGTTAAAATAAATGGATTTAAGTTTTTCTTTTATTCAAACGAACATGAGCCAAAACACATACATGTTTTAAAGGGCGAAGAATTTGCTAAAATAAATCTTGCTAATTTAGAAGTGGTTTTTAGTAGTTTTAAAAATAAAGATTTAGCTTTTGTCTTAGAAGTGCTAAAAGAGCATAAAGATGAGTTTATATCAGCGTGGGAAAGGTATTTTAATGATTAAAGGCAAAAAAGTAGAATTCTCAAATAATATGTTAAATGTAACGCTAGAAGATGGCAGAATTATTTGCACGCCGATTTCGTGGTATAAAGAACTACAAAACGCTACTTTAAAAGAGCTAAATAATTACCATTTTATTTGTGCTAATACAGGCATTGAGTGGGAGAATTTAGACTGCCAAATAAGCATTATTTCAATGTTTGCCCAAGATTGCGAGCATTTTTCGGCGTAGTTTTAAAAAATCTAAAATATAGGATAGCAAATGCCACCAGGTGACGATCAAGAAAAAACAGAAGAACCCACCCCCAAGAAAATAGAAGACGCCCGTGAAAAAGGCAATGTGCCAAAGAGCATGGATACAGCAGGCTTTGTGGCACTTTTAGTGGGGCTTGTTACTTTGTTTTTTATGCTACCGTATTTTGGGCAAAAGTTTATTGGTATCTATCAATATGTCTTAGCCTTAATCGGCACAGAACTTAGCGTGAGAACAGTGGCAAATATCCTTGGCTACATTGTTTTTGAGATGATGCTAGTAGTTATTCCTTTGGCAGCTATTATTATGATAGCTGGAGTTATGGGAAATGTTATGCAATTTGGCTTTTTATTTACCACAGAGCCGCTCACACCTGACATTAGCAAAATTGACCCTATTAAGGGCATGGGACGGCTTTTTTCGCTAAAAAAGCTAGTTGAGACCATAAAAATCGTGCTAAAAGTAGGTGCTGTTTTTGGCGTGGCGTTTATATTTTTCTTGCGCTTTGTTGTAGAGCTGCCACATACTGTGTTTTTTACGATGTTTGACCAGCTTTTATGGCTAAAAGAAAAGATTATGATTTTAGCTGCTGTGATGCTCTTTGTTTTTCTTATTATTGCGATAATTGATCTTTTTATCACTCGGTATAATTACTTTAACGATCTAAAAATGAGCAAACAAGAAGTAAAAGATGAGTATAAGCAAATGGATGGAGATCCGCAGGTAAAAGGCCGCATCAGGCAACTTCAAAGAGAAGCTGCCAAAAAACGCATGATGCAAAATGTCCCAGCAGCCGATGTCATCATCACAAACCCAACTCACTACGCAGTAGCCCTGCGCTATGATAAAGAGAGAGAAGACGCTCCTGTTGTGCTTGCTAAGGGTATTGATTTCATGGCTTTACAAATCAAAAAAATAGGGCTTGAAAACGGTGTAGAAATCGTAGAAAATCCACCCCTTGCACGCGAGCTTTATAGGCTTTGTGATATAGACAGGCAGATACCTAGTGAGCTTTTTAAGGCAGTAGCTGAGGTGCTAAGCTTTGTTTATACAGCAAACAAGCAAAAGTTTGCCAAAAAACTTCAACAATGATGATTTTATCACTCAGGAATTCTAGAATTCCTAGGAATTTTAGAATTCCCAAAATCTAGAATTCCCAAAATCTAGAATTCCCAAAATCTAGAATTCCCAAAATCTAGCAATCTAGAATTCCGTGGAATTCTAGATTAAAAACTTGCTTTTTCATTGTTATTTAAGCCAAAAACTGCTAAAATCCCACTCCATTTCGCATTTTTGCGCAAAGGTTTAGTGGCCGCAAATGTCGGTAAAATCGCGCAAAAAGAGGAAAAACTAACCCTAAGGAGAAACTCATGGTAACAATGAGAGATTTACTAGAATGTGGTGTGCACTTCGGTCACCAAACACGCAGATGGAACCCAAAGATGAAAAAATATATCTTTGGCGAGCGCAAAGGCATTTATATAATTGACCTTCAAAAAACTATCCGCTATTTCCGCTATACTTACAACATCGTTCGCGATGCAGCAGCAGCTGGCAAAACAGTGCTTTTTGTAGGCACCAAAAAACAAGCTATCCAAGCTATCAAAGACAGCGCAGAAAAATGCGGTATGCCTTATGTAAACAGCCGCTGGCTAGGCGGTATGATGACAAACTTTGGCACTATCAAACAAAGCATCCGCAAGCTTGAAGTAATCGAGGCTATGGAAGAAGATGGCAGCATCAATCTACTAACTAAAAAAGAAGCTCTAATGCTACGCCGCAAAAAAGAAAAACTAGAAGAAGTTCTAGGCGGTATTCGCAATATGAAAAACCTGCCTGATATGATTTTTGTCATTGACACAGTAAAAGAAAAAATCGCAGTAGCAGAGGCTAACAAACTAAAAATCGAAATCGTAGCGCCAGTTGATACTAACTGTGACCCTGATCTTATCACTTATCCAGTTCCAGCAAATGACGATGCTATTCGTGCTGTTCAGCTATTTTGTAACGAAATGGCAGAAGCTATAAATGAGGGCAAAGCTATGATGGATCCAGAGGTAGCAGTAGCTAACGAAGAGGCTATCAGCGAGGCTGAAAAACAAGAAGTGCTTGAAGAAGCAATGAGCGAAGAAGAATAAGGATTTATTATGGCAGAAATTTCAGCACAAATGGTAAAAGAACTGCGCGAGAGCACTGGCGCAGGTATGATGGACTGTAAAAAAGCCCTAGAAGAAGCAAACGGAGATATGAGCGCAGCTGTTGATATTTTGCGCGAAAAAGGTCTTGGCAAAGCAGCTAAAAAAGCTGACCGCCTAGCTAGCGAGGGCCTTGTAGATGTGCTAGTAAGCAGCGATAATAAAATCGCAACAATCAGCGAAGTAAACTCAGAAACTGACTTCGTGGCAAAAAACGAAAACTTCATAAATCTAGTTAAAAACACTACTAGCCATATTCAAGCTAACTCTATTCAAACAATAGAGCAGTTAAACACTAGTACTATTAACGGCGTTGTTTTTGAAGATTATTTCAAAACTGAGATTGCTAAAACTGGCGAAAATCTTGTAGTTCGCAGATTTGAGACTATAGAAGTTGGTGCAAATGGCGTAGTAACTGGCTATATCCACTCAAATAGCCGTGTAGGCGTGATCATCGCTGCAGCTTGTGATAGCGAAGCAACTGCTAGCAAGGCAAAAGACTTCTTGCGCAATGTATGTATGCACGCAGCTGCTATGAAACCACAAGTTATTAGCTACAAAGACTTTGATAAAGAGTTTTTGGACAAGGAAACAACAGCGCTAAAAGCTGAGTTAGAAAAAGAAAACGAAGAGCTTCGCCGCCTAGGCAAACACGAGCACAAAATTCCTGAGTATGGCTCACGCGCTCAAATCACAGATGAGATAATCGCTGGTGTGAAAGCTAAGCTAGAAGATGAGCTAAAAGCACAGGGTAAGCCTGAGAAAATCTGGGATAAAATCATCCCTGGTCAAATCGAGCGCTTCTATGCTGATAACACTCAAATAGACCAACGCCTTACACTTCTAGGACAATTTTTTGTAATGGATGATAAAAAAACCATTGAGCAAGCGATAGCTGACGAGGCTGCTAAAATCGGTGGTAAGATTGAGATTGTAAAATATGTTCGCTTTGAAGTGGGTGAGGGCTTGGAGAAAAAGCAGGAGGATTTTGCAGCAGAAGTAGCTGCGCAAATGGCATAAGCTCTTGGGGCAATTCGTCTCGCAGCACTATTGCGATGAAAAGCCAGTTTGCGCCACTTTGGGATGAACCATCTGTTCTATCCCTGCGCCGCTGCCAAGGCGATTAGCCACACTAGCACCACGATACTAGAATTGCCTAAAAATTTATTTTGGAATTCCAAATTTTTGAAATTCCAATTTTTGGAATTCCAATCTCCAAATTCTAGAATTTAGAATTTAAATAAGAGTTTTAAATTCTAGAATTTTACTTAAAGATTTTTTATGTTACAAGCAATAAACCTTTCACACTCTTTTGAATATCCACTTTTTAGCGAAGTAAATTTAGACATAAAAGCAGGTAGCACCACGGCTATTGTAGGAGCTAGTGGCTCTGGCAAAAGCACGATTTTACACATTTTAAGTACACTTTTAAAGCCAAAGTCTGGTGAAGTGATTTTTGGTGGCAAAAATCTTTATAGCCTAAAAGATGATGAACTACTAAAAATCCGTAGACAGGACTTTGGCATTATTTTTCAGGCACATTATCTTTTTCGTGGTTTTAGCGCGGGTGAAAATATAGAACTAGCTAGCATTTTAAGTGGGCAAAAAATTGATAAAAATATCTTAGAGCGACTTGGTATAGCAGGGCTTATGACTCAAAAGGCAAGCGAGCTTAGCGGCGGACAGCAGCAGCGCATTAGCATAGCAAGAGTTTTAGCTAAAAGACCTAAAATCATCTTTGCTGATGAGCCAACTGGCAACCTTGATAGCCACACAGCAGCTGATGTGATGAGCGTGCTTTGCCAATACACAAAAGAGCAAAGCTCAGCTCTTGTGCTAGTAACGCACGATGAGAGACTAGCAGGGCAGATGGATGCGCAGTTTAGGCTAGAAAATGAAAAACTCAATCAAATCAGGGGGTAAAAATGGAAATCATAAGCTCATTTTTGATCTTACTTATCCTTTTTGTAGTGCTTATAATCAAGCTTGGAGTAAAAATCGTCTCGCAAGCTGATATTTATATAATAGAGCGTTTAGGGCGTTTTCACAGGGTGCTTGATGGCGGATTTCACATTATAATACCATTTTTTGATAGTGTTAGAGCGAAGCTTAGCGTGCGAGAGGGGCTAGTAGATATCAGCCGCCAGCAAGTAATCACCAAAGATAATGTAAATATCATGGTTGATGGCATTGTGTTTTTAAAAGTCTTTGATGGCAGGATGGCTGTGTATAATGTAGAAGACTACAAAAAAGCAATCTCAAACCTAGCGATGACCACGCTGCGCTCAGCGATCGGCGAGATGAGCCTAGATAGCACGCTTTCAAGCCGCGACCAGCTAAATGCTAAGCTACAAATGGCTTTGGGGGATGCGGCAAATAACTGGGGCGTGAAAATCATGCGTGTAGAAATTTCTGAAATCTCCGTGCCGCACGATATAGAAGAAGCGATGAATATGCAAATGAAAGCCGAGCGTGAAAAGCGCGCGATAGAGCTAAACGCTCAGGCAAACAAAGAAGCACTAATTCGCAACGCTGAGGCGCTAAAACAAGAACAAGTCTTGCAAGCAGAAGCCATAGAGCGCATGGCAGATGCTAGAAAATACGAGCAAATCGCACTAGCCCAGGGTCAAAAGGCAGCGATGGAGGCTATAAACGAGGCAGCTCTAAGCTCTCATGCTGGGCTGGAATTCCTACTAGCAAATGAGCGAGTTAAGGCCTTTGGCGAGCTAGCTAAAAATACCAGCAATGATAAAATTTTAGTGCCTTATGAGACAGCTGAGCTCATTGGCTCACTTAGCGTTTTTAAAGAGTTTTTAAGCCCAAAAAAAGCTAAAAACAAAGAAAGCGCAGAGCAGGGCGAAATATGATATCAGCACTTTTTGGCTCGCTAGCACTAGTTTTTTTCATTATTGAGCTGGCATTTTTAGATTTTAGCTGTTTTCTCATCGCCTTAGCACTTGGGATTAGTGCGATTTGCTCACTTTTTATAGAGCTTAGCATTACTATTTGGGCGGTGATTTCAGCGCTTTTGGCTGTGATTTTTTTCTTTACGATTAGGGTGCCTTTAAAACGCTTTTTTATGAGTAAAAAGAGCAAGGATGACTTTTTAGACGAAGGCGGGCAAGGCGTGGTAAAAGAGGGCATGATATACTTTAAAGGCACGATGTGGAGAGCTGATACCAGCGGCCTAAGCGAGGGACAGAGCGTAAAAGTAAAAGGCATACAAAACGGTAAAATCATTATAGAAAAAAGCTAGATTTTAGCTTAGGAATTCTAGAATTTTACTAGGAATTCTAGAATTCCTAAATTAAAATCTAGAATTCTTAAGCTAAAATCTAGAATTCCTAAATCAAAATTCTAGAATTCCTAGTAATGCTAAATATTATTTCTATCTTTTAGGGCTTTTGAGAGTGAGAGAAGATCTATATTTTCTAGGCTCACTCCAGTTGGCACACCTTGAGCGATTTTGCTAAACTTTAGCTCAGGCAGTTTTGCGCTTAGCTCGTTTTCTACTAGTAGCATTACTGCGTCACTTGCTAGCCCAGGAGTTAGCGCAAAGATGAGTTCTTTTGAGCCATTTTGCTCTATGGCTCGCTCTAAATTTAAGAGCTCATCAGTGCTTTTTAGCACGAAATACAGCCCGTCATATGAGCGTGAGTTTTCGATTGTGATGATGTCTTTTGCGCTCTCAACCACGCAAAGCAAATCGTGATTTCTAAGCTCATCAGCGCAAATCTCGCAAATCTCGCCCTCAGCGATAAAGCCACAACGCTCACAGCTATGCAAAAATCTAACTGCTTCTTCTATTTGGTGGGCTAGATTTTGTCCAAAAAACGGATCTCCTAGTGCTACGAAATAAGCGTATTTTTGCGCTGATTTTTTGCCCACGCCAGGCAAGCGGGCAAAGCTTGCTACTAGCTCTTCAAATCTACTTATGCTCATGAAAAATCACATAAAAACAATGAAAGCCATCAATATACTTGTATTTAAGGCTGTATTTATGCATCGTACAAATGCTATCGATAATATATAGCCCAAGCCCCATGCCTGAGGTTTTTTGCCCTTTCCCACGCACGAAAGCTTGCATGTAATGCTCTATAGGATATTCTAGCTCTTTGCCAGGATTTTTGATACAAAGCATATCATCATAAATTTCCAAAATCGCTTTGTGCTCGGCTGAGTATTTAATAGCGTTATCTAGCAGGTTTTTTATCGCTAAGCTAAAAAGCTGAAAATCTACTTTTAAAAGCGGGTCAGCCTCGCCTTTTATAAAAACATGCTTGCTAAAATCATCAAGCATGAGTAGATCTCTAACTTGTTCTAAAACCAAAGAAAAACGATAGTCGCTAAGGTTTAGCGTGTAGCTTTTTGAGATGAGCTGTTCGATTTTGCCAAACTCATTTATAAGCATATTGAGCCGCTCAAAAACGCTGATTAAACGCTCTTTTTGGTTTGTTTCGCTTAGCATCTCAGCCATGATGCGACCTTTGCCGATAGGCGTTTTTAGCTCGTGCATTATCGTGCGCAAAAACAGCTGTCTAGAAATCAGCAGATCTTTTATTTTACAAGTAGCTTTGTTAAACTCATAAGCGACTTGTTCTATCTCATCTTCGCCCTTTGGCACAGAGATATTACACATCGCATCTAGCTCGCCGTTTGCAAAGCGCTTTATATCAGTCCTGAGCCGTCTTAGCGGCGAGAGCGAGCCATAAAAAGAAATACAAAATCCACCAATCAAAGCCACGCTAAGTGCGTAGGCTAGAAGCAGCGTGTTTTTGGGGCTTTGCTGTGTGGAGCGTAGTAAAATCACCACGCCTTGATTTTTAAGCTTTAAAAAAGGCTCGCCCTCATACTCTATCATCTCAGCTACGCCAAGCGGAGTTTCGTTTGAGCTAATACTTTTTGCCTCGCTAAGCAGATTGTTTCTAAGCTCAATATCACGCACATAAGCAAGATCAAAGTTTTTAAAGTACTCATCCCAGTTCTCAGGCAAGCTAGCTTTGTTATACAGTGATACTAGCCAGTTTATAGCATTTAGCTGATTTGTGCGGATTTTGTCAGTATATTGCTCATTTTGTAGCCGCTCAAAGGCGTAAAACAGCAGTGAAACCAAAAAAAACCCCACCACAAAAATAAGAGTAATTCTAACGCGCAATGTGTATTTCATTATTTTACTTTATATAAAGAATTCTAGAATTCCTAGTGCTAATAACTAAAATTCTAGAATTCCTAAGCATTTTTGCCTAGGAATTCTAGAATTTTAGCCAATTAGCTTGTAGCCTATGCCTCGCACTGAGAAAATGTGCTTTGGCGTTTTTGAGTTATCGCCGATTTTAGCACGCAAGCGACCGATGATTACATCTAGGCTTTTTGAGTCTTTGTCTTTTAGGCTTTTGCAGTGATAGACTAGCTGTTCTCTTGAGACTGAAAAGCTATGCTGTTTGATTAGATACTCTAGTATTTCATACTCAGCTGGAGTTAAAGTAAGTGGCTTGCCCTCAAAGTTAATCTCATGGCGCTTGTCATCTACGAAAAATACTGAATCACTAGCGTTTACAGGCTGCTCTAGGCTCTTTTTGTAGCGGCGGATAAGAGAGATGATGCGAGCGTGCATTTCTTTTGGATCATAAGGCTTTGGCAAATAATCATCTGCGCCGATTTGAAGTCCAACTACTCTATCATTTACATCAGATCTAGCTGAGCTTATGATGATTGGAATATCGTATTTTTCACGGATTTCTTTACACGCTTCAAGCCCATCCATGCCAGGCAAAGTAAGGTCTAAAATCAGCAAATCATAGTTTTTTATACCAGCACTTATGCCGATATAAGGATCTTCGTAGTTTGTAATTTTTATGTTATATTGGCTTAAATACTCAGCCAAAACTGAAGCAAACTCAGTATCGTCTTCTATCATTAAAACATTTATCATTTTAAGTCCTTTTTGTTTTTCGCTTAGAATTATAGCCAAAAACTTAGCAATTTTAGCTTTATTTTAAGATTTTTAGCTAGAATTTCACCTTTATATTATTTTTTAGGATAGATTTTGGATTATTATGAAATTTTAGGCGTCGTAAAAGGCGCAAGCACAGAAGAGATAAAAAAAGCCTACCGCAAACTAGCTCTAAAACACCACCCAGACCGCAATCTAGGCGATAAAGACGCTGAGGAAAAATTTAAAGAAATAAGCGAAGCTTATGAGGTTTTAAGCAACGAAGAAAAACGCTCTTTATACGACAGATACGGCAAAGAAGGCTTACAAAGTGGCTTTGGAGATTTTAGAAGTGGTGGTATGGAGTTCGATTTTAGCGATATTTTTAGCTCGTTTTTTGGCGGTGGCGGCAGAAACTCACGAAGAAACGCTGATATTTATGAGACTGATTTAGAGATTTTAGTAACGATTGATTTTAACGAGGCGATTTTTGGCTGTCAAAAAGACATAAGCTATACGCAAAAACGCCCTTGTAAAGCCTGCGAGGCAACTGGGGCAAAAAATGGGCAAAAAGAAACCTGCCCACATTGTGGCGGTAGCGGTCAAGTGGGAGTTCGTCAAGGCTTTATGAGTATAGTCCAGACCTGTCCACACTGCTATGGCACAGGCGAGATGATAAAAGAAAAATGCCCAGAGTGTGGTGGCAAAGCCTACGAAGAAGAAAAAGTAAGCATAAGTGTCCAAATCCCAGAGGGCATAGATAATGGCAACCGTGTAAGAATAGCTAACAAGGGGCATGAGGGCAAATACGGCAAGGGTGATTTGTATGTGCGAATAAAGGTGCGCGAAGACGAGCATTTCGTGCGTCATGGTAATGATGTGTATATAGAAGTGCCGGTGTTTTTTACCCAAGCTATGTTAGGCGAGAGCGTGGAAATTCCAACCTTGCGTGGAACAACTACGCTAAAACTACCAATAGGCGCAAAGGATAAGGCGCAATTTGCCTTTGAGGGCGAGGGTGTAAAAAATATCCGCTCTGGGCAAATTGGCAGGCTAATAGCGCAAATCAGTGTCGTTACTCCAAGCTCGCTAAATGACGAACAGCGTGAGCTTTTAAACAAGCTTCAAAACAGCTTTGGCATAAAAAGCGGAGAAATAAAAAGCGAAGAGGGCTTTTTTGAGAGTGCATTTGAGAAAATTAAAGGCTGGTTTACTAGGGTTTAGCAAAATATGGAAAATACGAGCCTTAGTGCAAAAAAGCCACAGATCAAAACCTCCTAACAGCTAATAAAGCTAAGTGCACTCATGGGCAAAAAAGAGTTTTATACTCTTGGTGAGATACTGGAATTCTTAACGCAGAATGATGAAGAGCTTTTTTATTTTTAGGGCAAAATGAGAGATTTATGCAAACCATCTGTGCTTTTATAAAACAAAGCGATATCAAATAAATCTACACCCCAAAAAGCTCTAAAAGCTCGTTTGCCACATCTCCCCAGGTGCGAGTATTTTTTGGTGGTAAAAGGCTTATATTTTTATAATTTATCAGTATATTCATAAGCTCTAAATTATCTTTAAAATAAAGCGCATTATCTCCTAAAACTTCTCTAAAAACCTCTATATCTCTAGCAATAACTGGCAAGCCACTCTCAATTAGAGGCAACCCAAAGCCCTCATCATAGCTAGCTGCGATTAGCGCATGCGAAGTAGCATAAAGCTCTGCTAGTTCATCATCACTGCAAAAGCCCTTGTAAATAATGTTTTCATGCTCACTCCGCTCTAAAAAAGCTCTAAAATCATCATCCACTCGTCCCATGCGACCAACTATAATAAGCTTTGCATTAGCACCAATTAAGACTAAACGCTCAAAAGCTAAACAAATAGCCTTTATGCCCTTTCGCTCCTCGATTGTACCAACGCAGATAAAAGTGGGCTCGCTAGTTTTATTAGCTTTTTTATATTCTTTAAAATGTGAAGCTAGGCTAAGCGTTTTTGTTTTGCTAAAGCCATAAGTTTTTAAATCACTCTCTACTCTACTAGAAATAGCTAGCAAAGTAGCATCAAGGTCTTTTAAAAGCTCGCACCAGCGCAAATGAAGCTCTCCAGCATGATAAGGGAAGAACTCTGGATGGGTAAGAGGCAAAAGATCATAAACTCGCACAAATACCTTGCCACCAGCCTTTTTTAGTTCATCAAAAAAGCCGTTTTTGCGTGCCTCTAAAAGTGGTATTTCAGGCTCACAGCCATACATCACACTAAAATCAAGAGCGTAGAATATATCGCCTTTTTGTGGGGTTATTATCTCATTATCTAAGGGACAAGGGAATCCTAATTTTTTAGCCATAAAGGTGTTAGCAGAATTATAAGTACTGCCATTAAAGTAAACAGCGATAATAGGAATGGTTGTACTTTGCATAAGAGCGTTTAATTCATTCCAAACTACCCTTGAAATACCTGTTTGCAAATCATTTATTAGCACATATGTAATATCAACTAAAATGCGATTTTTAAAGCATTTTAGTTCTTTTGGCTCGCTATAGACTCGCTCTGTAATTTCAAATATTTTCTTAGCACACATATCAGGGTCGTGTTCTTTTATAATGCGCTCTTTGGCTCTTTTAGCCAAGCTATCATCGCTATTATAGGCTTTTAATAGCGCAGCATCAAGCTCATGCCCATCATCGCTAACCTGAGGAGTATAAATAGCACACTCATCAAAGCCAGAAAAGTTTGTAATAGTAGTAGTTTGATAATTTAAACAATCAAGCAGGGCAGCACTAGCTTCTCCAAGATGAGTTTTGCGTAAGCAGATGCTAACATCACAAGCACTTAGATACCGCTTATAGAGCTCGTCATCTGTCCAACCAACGATATAGGCGTTTGTGATATTTTGTTCGGCTAAAAAGTTTTTTAATTTTTCATTAAAATCTGGTAAGCCATTTTCACCAACAATAAATAAAACAGCATTTTTATCTTTCATAACTCTAGCCCAAGAACGCAAAAGTTCTAAATTTTGCTTTATTGGATGAGTAAATCCAAATACACCAAAAGTTTTTGTATTTTCAAGTTTTAATTCTTTTTTTGCTTTAATTTTATTTAGAGTTATATTTTGTCTTAAAAGTGGCATAATATTTAAAAAATCATTGTTTTTATAAAATTTTAAAGCCAAATCCATTGCTTGTTTGGTATGCACAATTACAGCTTTTGAATGCTCTATTAAAGGCAAATTAAGTGGATATTTTTTTTCAAAAATTTCATAATTATTGAAAAAATATTCTAGTGCCGCTTTAATATCATAATGTTTTGAAATAAATTTGATTAAATTATTTGAATCCCAGTTGTGATAGTCTCCTATAAATCCAGATATAAAAAAATCATGCAAAATAACAACACCTGGATGCTTTATAGAACACTCGTAAATGATTTTATGAAATTTAGTATTATTTCCCATATTATAAATCACACGGTCAAAAGCAGTGTTCTCATCACTCATAAGTTCATAAAAACGCTCATAGGTAATGATAGGAAACTCTTGGTCTAAAAGTTCTGTTTCATCACTAACCAAGGTAATATCATAATGTGCTTTTAAAGCACTCAAAAGCTCGCTGCTATAATGAGAAATTCCTGATTTTTGTGGCAAAAATGGTGAGTGGTAAGCTAGGGTTTTCACTATATCCTACCTATAAGTTTTAAAAGTAGTTTGCGAATTTTTAAAGCAACTTTAAGTGGAAAGAAATTTCTTATTTTATTTAATTTAATTGTTAAATTATAATTTTCGTCTTTTAAAGCTTTAATTTCTTCATTTAAAGAATGTATATGCCTTATAACTGGAGAGTTTATATCAAAGTCATTAAATTGCATTTATCTTACTCCAAGATGATTTTAGGATTTAATTTTGCTAGACCTTTAAAATCTGCTATTTCATCAAGCACTTCAAAAATAGTAGCATTATCATGCCATTCATAGTTATTTTCTAGGTGAAAGTTTCCAGAGTGCAGCGCAGTTGAAATGCTATAAACCCCTACTCCAATATTTAAATCAAGCTCAAAGCACAGACTTTTTTGCTCGCCTTTTTTTAAGCTAAGTGGAAACTTTTGTAAATAAGTATTTGTGCCATAAATCTCAATGGCTAAGCGACTTTTAATTAAAAAGCCAAAAACAAGGTCATCTAAATCCTCATTTGCTCTAAAACTAAAGCAAAATCTCACCTTTTCTCCACTTAAAAGCTTAGTGCTTTTATTTCCCTTTGAGTTTAGGATATAAGCACTCACAAGCTCTGCCTTACCATTGCCTGAAATGGTTTTTACTACGCCATTTTCATCTACGCTTTGGCTGATTTTTACGCCTTCTTTTTGTGAGATTAGCGCGTTATAATAATCTAACACTGCGCCTGGCTGGCCGTCTTTTAAAATCTCACCTTTTTCAATGAGAATTGCCCTTTCGCACACAGCCACAATAGCATTTAGGTCGTGAGAGACCAGCAAAAGCGTAGTGCCTTTTTCCTTCATCTGCTGTATTCTAGCAAAACTTTTGTTTTGAAAATACGCATCACCTACGCTTAGAGCCTCGTCTATTATAAGAATGTCAGGTCTCCACGCAGTAGATACTGCAAAAGCAAGACGCACTTGCATACCACTACTATATAGTCTAACAGGCTGGTCAAAATACTCGCCGATCTCAGCAAAGTCTTTTATATAGGCGATTTTTTCATCAATCTCAGCCTTACTGTGACCAAAAAGACTAGCAGTTTGATATGCATTTTCACGCCCACTAAGATCAGGGATAAACCCCATACCAAGCTCCAAAATAGCGCAAATCTTGCCATTTACAGTTATTGTGCCGCTACTAGGGCTTAGAGTGCCAGTAATCATCTTTAAAAGCGTGCTTTTACCAGCGCCGTTTTGACCGATTAGTCCTATTGACTGCCCTTTTGGCACTTCAAAGCTAATGTTTTTTATGATTTTTATCTCTTGGCTGGCTGCCTTGCCCAGCCCAAAATAGCTAAGCACACGGCGCAGATTGCTTGAATAATTTTTATAGCTTTTGCTAAGATTTTTTACGCTTAATATCATAGCACATCCGCCATATCATTTTTTGCCCTTTTATACACAAAAAGCCCAATAGCTATAAGCAAAAAAGCCAAAATACTAGGATAAATCAGCAAAGAAAAATCAGGGGCTTTATTATACAAAATAACATTATGATAGCCTTCTATCACGCAAGCAAGGGGATTAAAATACATTAAATGTTGATATTGTGGCGGTATTAAATTTATCATATACACAATAGGTGTAAACCAAAAGCCAAACTGAAGTAGAATTCCTATAAAATGTCCTAAATCACGCAAAAATACATTTACCACACCACACAGCAGTCCAGCACCAAAACCAAGAGCTAGAAGCAAAGTAGCAAGTAAAGGTATATAAATAAGATTAAAGCCTATATTTGCTCCACAAAAAAAGGCAATTACAATGCTTACTACTACCAAAACTACATTGGTAAAAACAGAACTTCCAGTAGCAATTATGGGTAAACACATCCTAGGGAAAGCAAGTTTTTTTAGTATATTTGCATTTTTAACAAAGCAGTTCATACAAGATAGCACAGTATCACTAAAAAGTGCCCACGCCATCATACCAGATATAAGATAAATAGCATAAGCAAACTGACTATCAACCCCTGGTAATTTTGCTCTTAGTGCGTATGAAAGCACTAAAGCATACATAAGAACTTGCGCTAAAGGGCTAATCAAAAGCCAAAGTCCACCAAGCTTTGATCTAGCAAAACGAGTGGAAAAATCGGTCTTAACTGATGAAATAATAAAATATCTATATTGCCAAAGTTCTTTCATTTTCAAGCTTAATTTAATAATTTCTTGTATTTTAGCATAAATTTCTTCGCTTTTAAGCCAAATTTCTAAAATTTTTAGCTAAGATTTCGCAATTTTTTTGGGAGCAAACATGAGCAAAATCGCATTAGTAACAGGCGCTACAGGACAAGATGGCGCATATCTTTCACGCTGTTTAGTAGATCTTGGATATAAGGTATTTGGCGCTTACCGCAGAGCCGCTAGCACAAATCTTTGGCGCTTAGGCGAGCTAAAACTACTTGATGAGGCAAATTTCAGTCTAATTGAGCTTGATATTACTGATCCAGTTAGCTGTATAAATGCTATAAAGGTAGCAAAACCAAGCGAAATCTACAACCTTGCAGCACAAAGCTTTGTCGGAGCTAGCTTTAAAGAGCCACTTCACACTAGCTATGCAAGCGGAATTGCTGTGCTAAACTTGCTTGAAGCTATTCGCCTAAGCGATAAGAGCATTAAGTTTTATCAAGCAGGCACTAGCGAGATGTTTGGCAAAGTCCAAGCCATACCACAAAATGAAAGCACTCCATTTTATCCACGCTCGCCATACGGAGTAGCAAAGCTTTATGGACATTTTATGAGCATAAACTACCGCGAAAGCTACGATATTTTCGCAGCTTGCGGGATTTTGTTTAACCACGAAAGCCCACTAAGAGGCTTAGAGTTCGTAACTCGCAAAATTACAAATAGTGCTGCTAAAATTGCACTTGGCAAGCTTGATTGCTTAGAGCTTGGAAACTTGGAGGCTAAGCGTGATTGGGGCTTTGCAAAAGACTATGTAGAGGGAATGCACGCAATGCTTCAAGCCCCAAAAGCAGATACTTTCGTGCTAGCTAGTGGCATTACTACTACTGTGCGTGATTTTGTAAAAATGAGCTTTGAGGCACTTGATATTGCGCTTGTCTTTGAAGGCGAGGGCGTAAATGAAGTAGCCAGAGACAAAAAAACCGGCAAAGTGGTAGTAAAAGTAAATCCTGAGTTCTTCCGCCCAGCAGAGGTGGATTTACTAATAGGCGATGCTAGCAAGGCAAAAGAACAGCTTAACTGGAGCGCAAAAACAAATCTAAATGAGCTTTGTGCAATGATGGTAAAAGCTGATTTAGAGCGTGCAAAAAACGGCTTTGAGTTTTAATATTTTATGATTTAGAGGCAAAATATTTGCTTAGGAATTCTAAAATTCCTAGTATTTTTTCTAGCAGATTTTGATGGAATTCTAGAATTCCTAGTATTTTTTCTAGAATTCCTAATATTTTTCTTAGGAATTCTAGAATTTCAAGCTAAGTTTAAGCCAAGTTTGGCTAGAATTGCAATTTTTAATCACGGGTCTATAGCTCAGTTGGTTAGAGCATCCGGCTCATAACCGGATGGTCCCAGGTTCGAGTCCTGGTGGACCCACCATTTAAGCTTTCTTTAAGTTTCAAATAATTCCAAATGATTTCATAAAATAACTATATATCAATATTTTAAGCACTTTTTATATATTTTTCTTTTCTTTTATTTGCCTTTATGCTACAATTATTTTCATATAATTCATTGACTTAATCATTGACCTAAAAGTCAATAATTGACTTTTAGGTCAATGATTGAAAGGATGGCTATGCCAAATATATCAAAAGCAAATCTAATGGACAAAGATATAAAAGCTTTACCAGTAAAAGAAAAGAAGTATATAAAAGCTTGTGGTAATCCAAAGGAGCTTTATATATGGATATACCCTAGCAAAAAGAAAACTTTTAGCCTACTATATGATGGGCATTACTATATGATAAAAGAATTTAGAGAAGGAATTTTTAGCGTTGCGGATGCGAGAAAAGAAGCTATTAAAATGCTAAAAGATTTAGAAAATGGTAAAGATCCAAAAGAACAAAAAGAAAATGAGAAATATACATTTGGTGCACTCTTTGAGAGATATGCTGAGCTAAAAAGAAAAAAAGGATTAGTAAGTGTTGATAAGACAATAGTCAATAGATGTAAAAAATATTTACTGCCCAGTCTAGCAAAGCGTGATATAAAAAGCATAAAATATAGTGAGCTTTTGGATATTTTAAGCCCTATTTTTAATCCAAATGAGCCAAATGAGAGTAAGCTAGATACAATAGGCAAACTAATAGGCTATATAAACGAGATTTTTCAAATAGCTCTTAAAGATGGATATTTAGAAACTATGCCACTTATATCAGCTCTTAGAAAAGAATTTCCTAGCAAAACTATTTTTTACGCCAAAAACGATATAGAAGCCAACCAAAAAGCTATAACTGACTTGAATGAGCTAAAAGAGTTCATCTACGATTTAAAATGTTACAATGGAGAGTTAAGCACTAAAAGAGCCTTATATTTACAACTATTAGTGCCAAATCGTGCTGGTAATACAGCAGAAGCTAAATGGGCTGATATAGACTTAGAAAATGGTGTTTGGCATATCAGGTCTAGCGAAATGAAAATGAAAGACAAGCACGAAATAGCACTATCAAAGCAAGTCATAGAGCTACTAAGACAACAAAAACTGCTAACTTGTGATAAAGAATTTGTCTTTGCTTCAAGTGAAAGTAAAAGTGGCCACTTACAAAGAGATACGATCAGCAAAAATATCCGCACTACACTAGGTGGCAAAGTTGATGGTAAAAAAGGCAAATGGTATGGCAGAGCCACTCCTCACGGATTTAGAGCGACTTTTAAAACTATTTGTAAAAATAATATAGCACAATTACTTCCACTTGGCATAAGCTCTGATACCATAAAAGCTTGTTTAGCTCACAAAGTTACTGACAAAGTAGAACAAGCTTATCTTAGACAATTAGCCACAACAGAACAAAAGAAAATTCTAATGCAATGGTATGCTGACTTTTTAGAGAGTATTGAGCCTTTGGGAATTTTATAAAAATCATAAAACACGATTATATCGTGTTTTACTCCGTCTCCGTAGCAATTCCGTAGTAATTACGATAAAAGCACGATATAATCGGTGTTTCATCCAGTCGTAACAACTCACCATATATAACTATTTTTAATACGCCAAAAGAAAAAATTTTATCTCTCACGCTCTTTTTCTTGGTGTTTTTTTGGCTTTTGTTCTTGGACAGCAGTGCCTTCAGGTTTATTTTGAGTTTTATGCGAACCAAGCAATTTTTCAAATTCTAAAAATTCTAAACCAAAATTGTCATTTTTGGTTTGTAGTCTTTTGGTCTACCCTCTTTTACTTCTTCTCCTAACTGCTTTTTTAAAGCTTTCATAGTATTCATAACCTTTACATGGTCTTTTTGCTTTCTGTAATTCCGCTTATTTGCTGGTATCGTAACCTTTGTGTTGTCCTCTATCCATTCCCGGCTTGCTATCGTTGACAGCCTTTTTCTGTCCCCTTTCAATGCCCGGAGAGCGTCTTTCACATCTGCCCGGCTGAAATGGTTGTCCTCGTCCTCGGTAAGGCTCTCTAAATGGTCCAGGAACGCATAGGCGTCTCTCCGTATCTTCTGCTCGGATATGCCACACTTCAAGCCATAAGAGCACAACGCCATAATAGAAAAGTAACGCCCTCCGGCTTTCACTTCCTCGGTTATTTTCCGTTTCCACCACTCATATAAAGCTTCGTTACATACCCACGTACCGCCCTGCTTCTTACTTTTCTGCTTCGGCTCTCCCTGCACGATCCGCTTCTCATACCATTCCGGGTACAGCTCCTTTGCTTCTTCCAGCGTAACGGTACTTTTTCTTCTCGGCTTCTCGTACAACGGAGCAAGGTCTACCTTACAGCTCGGTATGCTGGCTTTTATGTCCTCCAGCGTGTAACGGTTCTCTGACAGCTTATAGGCTTTTACTGGGAAATCTACACCCAGCTTCGACTGACTCCCCACACACCGGAAACCTTGATAAATTCCGGTTATATCCGGGCTGTCCGGACGGATAGAGCTGGTATCATTCCATAGCCGCCGAATAAAGGCTTCTTTCAGCTCCGCAAGCACTTCTTCCCGGTTTCGATACAACTGAACCGGCTCCTGCAAGAAATAGTAAAGATGTACCCCCTTGCCGGAGCTGACAAGATAAGTCGGACGAAGCTGCACACCATTCCCAAACTGCTTCAACAGGTTCTTTAACTGCTGTTTGCCTACATAATCCACGTCCACCACCACCGCAAACAGCTCATGAGCGTTCTCTTTCGTGTGTGACTTTCCGTAAAAACTAATAGGCGGTATCAGCCCAAACCTATCTCCTATGACCTTATCCAGCATTTTCAGACTATCATCAATTACCCACTGCCGGGTTCTTCCTTTGCCAGACGGTCTAATCTGTGTCGCTATAATATTACCTTTTCCGTCCTCCGGCTCTTGCTGGAGACTGCCAGCCGGAAACAACTCCCGATAGAAATCATGAGGACTTACTTCCGGGTATCCCCTCTCCAACATAAGGGCTTCTTTCTCCCGATAAGCAGACTTCCACTCATACCCTCTTTTATCTCTCCTTTTGGTGTATTTTGCCATAGTCTTTTGCACCTCACTCCCTCTCGCCTTGACCGCTAATCTTATCAATGAGTTTTTTTTACCTTTTTCCGTCAAGTATAAGGGAGTGCCTTTTGAGTGTCAATATCTACACCTCACTCCCTCTCGCCTTGACCGCTAATCTTATCAATACATTTTCGCACCTTTTTCTTCGTACCGACAAAC
>OBLI01001487.1_pt1 | contig 22673 bp, 22 predicted proteins | sample 1519701 | NCBI WGS metagenome assembly OBLI01 (sample SAMEA3663005, study PRJEB22513) | pig gut metagenome | biome: pig gut; feature: pig-associated habitat; material: faeces | place: France | collected 2012
GTCCTCTGCCGTCAGCAGTTGGGGAGCAAAGCTCAGGGAGCAAGGCAAGTCGATGCCCAAACCCTCGGGTCATGACTTCCTGAGCATCTTCCGTCGCAAGGTTTCGGCAAAGAAACGCCGGGAGCGAATGAAAGCTATCGAGAACTATTAGATTTGCGTCATAGCAGTCTTTCTTGTACAAGCAAGGTTAAAAGTTATAAAATATCGCACAGAAAATAAGTTTTTTCTTTGTTTTCTGTGCGATATTTTATAACTTTGCAGTCGAAAATAGTTTGTATCAATGAATATAGATGTAATAAAGAAGATACGTAACACACCGATAACAGGCGAAGAATTGGTGGCAATGTTAGGTGATTACAAGTCGCCAACAATGAAATTGTCGCAGATGGAGAAATCAGGCGAGGTTATTCGACTGAAGCGGGGATTGTATGTGATAGACGGCAGCATCCTCGGTTATCCACCTTCAGCTCCGATATGTTCAAACCATATCTATGGACCTTCGTATCTTTCGCGCCATTGGGCATTGAGTTATTATGGATTGATACCCGAAAGAGTGTATGAGTTGACAGCTGTATGTTTCAAACGCACCAGGACTTTTGAAAACAAGTTAGGGCGTTTTTCATATCGTCAAGTGCCAGAAGACTATTATCCAATTGGGATTAAAACAGAGAAGTATGATGGTATGACGTTTATGGTGGCCTCGCCTGAAAAGGCATTATGTGACATGATTTTGACAGATTCATACGTGCCATGCCTTTCGATGGCTGCATTGCATACCTATTTGGAGGAAGATATTAGATTAGATATGGACGAACTTGGCAGTTTTGATATTGACATTCTTTCCCTGTGTGCACAATGTGGCAGGAAGTCAAGAACAATTGAAAACTTAATAAAAATTATCAAGCGTTATGAACAGGTTTGATGAATTAGTAGAAGGATATAGAACCCAAGGTGACAAGGAACTGGGCAATGCCCAACGTGAGGTGATGCAGAAGGTGGCTTTGGCAGGCTTGAGCCGAGGTGGTTTTTTCAAGCATGCCGCTTTTTATGGTGGCACATGTCTCCGCATCTTTCATAAACTGAGGAGGTATTCCGAGGATATGGATTTCTCTTTAATAAAAAAAGATGATACTATTCATATTGAGAATTTTTTTCAGCCGATTGTTGATGAGTTTAAGGCAATTGGAATGCCTGTGGAGATTGTAAAGAAAGACAAGAAGACATTCGGTAGGGTTGAATCTGCTTTTCTGAAAGAGAATACAGAAACTTACGACATAAAGTTTCAGACTCGCAAGACGCTCAAGGTAAAAATTGAATTAGATACCGACCCGCCTCTACATTTTTCAACAGAACAGAAATTGTTGTTTGAGCCTTATTCTTTTTCAGTGAATTGCTTTGTGCTTCCGGATTTGTTTGCAGGAAAGATGCATGCCTTGGTTTATAGGGCTTGGCAAAGAAGGATAAAAGGGCGCGACTGGTATGATTTTGAGTGGTATGTAAGACATCGTGTGCCTTTAGACTTTAGACATTTGAGCGAGAGAATACGAGAGTTTAATGGTTCCGACATATCAAAAGAATTGTTTTTGCAACAGTTAAGGGAGAAGTTGGGTAATACAGATATCAATCTTGTAAAACAGGATGTTCTGCCTTATGTTGATGATGCTCATGAATTGGATATTTGGTCAAACGACTATTTTTTACAGATAGCCGACATGATAGAGTTTATGCAGTCTTAAATACAAAGTAGAGTTAATAGCTGTGCAGGCTCGATGAGGCTGAGGGCAGGAGATTGACACCCCACCAGCACATCTGCAGCAAGAGAAAACCGATGATGAGGATGAGATAGGAGAGGACGTCATGGCGCGAAGATGTCTTCCCTCTGCAGTTGCGGCGATGGATATACACAAGATAGGCACACCATGTGGCTGCAGCCCACGTCTCCTTGGGGTCCCATGTCCAATAGTTGCCCCATGCCTGCTTCGCCCAGATGCAACCCGAGATCATGCCGAAGGTGAGCAGTGCCATACCGATGTTAACAAGTTGGTCGGTGGTGGCGAGATACTTGCCGCTATGCCGCCACAGTCCCCCCACTGCCAAGAGGAAGGCACAACCGAAGACACTGTAGGAGAATATATACACCGTGACGTGGGGCACAAACCATGCACTCTGCAGCGCCGGCATCAGACTCTGGTCGTGTATCTCGGGATTGAGGATGTTGATGCAGATGAACACTGCCGCCACTATCAGTGAGAATAACTGAATCCACCGGTATCTCCATCTGATATATACAATCAGCGCTGCCACCATCATGAACAGCGAATACCACAGTCGCGTCTCGCCGAGAGTGCGTAGAGGCGGGCGCTGGAGACTTGTCCACAGTCCGCCGATGAACGCGGCATACACCACTATCCCTGCCACCGTAGTCCACAGGCTCCACCTGCTGCATCCCTCGTTATGTCGAAATGCAGTAACAGCCCCGATTGCCCACAATGCCATGGCAGCCAAGGCAAATATCATATATACGTGCCAACCAATCATCTTTTTTCCACAGATTTTCACAGATTTATAATTATAATTGGATTATCACAGATTATTCATTGCGCAGCAAATTACTTTGATTTTTTATTTTTTAATCTCGCCATTGCCCCCAATAGCAATAGCGACAACCCTGCCAGCATCGGATATTTCATCGGTTGCCTCTCCACCATCATCAGGCATGCATTAACTTCGCCGCCGCTGCCTTCAGGGTGGAAATCCACGAGATAGATGTCCTCTCCTAATCCCATGGAGTGGGGCGCGTTTACCGCTACCTCTACCACCTCCTTGCCGTCGATAATCACAGTGGCGGCATACTGCGTAGGTGTGGCATCGGCAGCATCGCGCTCTATCCTGAAATCCTTGAGCAGGAGCGAGTAGGGCAGTCGCACAGTGCGGTAGTCACGGTCGTAGGCTTCGTTGTTTTCATATCCCTTAGTTACCATTACCCTCAGTTCCTCGTTGAGGCAAGCCCCTGCAAGACCGCTCACCAATGTGAGCCAAATGCCCACGTGGGTGGCGAGAAAGGCCCAATCTCTTATCACACCTTTTGTCTTCATCCTGTGGATGATTACAAGCGACAGATGAACCACGAGAGCCACGAGCAAGGACACGAACACAGGTGACGACTGGAAGCTCCATTCTGCGGGCATGCATCCACCCGCCATGCAAACCGCAGCCGTCAATCCGATGATCCAGCATGCCGTCGTTCGCGAGCGCAATGCCCTCATCCATCTGTGTGATATATGTCTATCATTACTTCCCATTCCTATTGTTTATTATGCTCATGTCACATATTTGGCTGCAAATATAAAGAATAAAAATGAAAGCAGATAATAAAATATATATTGAAAATGCAAAGAAATCATAAATTGCCCCAAAAAAGCACGGAGCGCCATAAGATATTTGATAATGGTTAAATATAATTAAGGTTAATCACTTTGTGGACCACAAAGTTGTGAACTTAGAATATTATATGTATCTTTGCAGAAAAATAAAATATATTTTTGTATGGATAAACCGTTCATATTTTTTTAATCTCAAACAACAATAAAGAAATGGAAACCAAGATACCGCAGGAATGGAATAAGTTTTATCTGAAGGATGTGTCGTTTGTGAATATCATGACACGACGCATCTTCAACGTGCTGATAGTGGCAAATCCATACGACGCCTTCATGCTGGAGGACGACGGACGTGTGGACGAGAAGATATTTGACGAGTATATGGACCTGGGATTGAGATACCCGCCCACGTTCCGACAGGTGAGTACGACGGAGGAGGCCAACGAGGTGCTGCGCAATACTGCCATCGACCTCGTGATATGTATGCCGGGTAATGCCGACAACGATGCCTTCGACGTGGCGCGACAGGTGAAGCAGGACTCGCCCGACATTCCGTGCGTGGTGTTGACGCCTTTCTCGCATGGTATAACGCGACGCATGCAGGACGAGGACCTCTCGATGTTTGACTATATCTTCTGCTGGCTTGGAAACACCAACCTCATCCTCTCGATAATCAAACTGATTGAGGACAAGATGAACCTCGACCACGACATTCAGGAGGCGGGAGTGCAGATGATTCTGCTGGTGGAGGACGGTATCAGGGATTATTCGTCGATTCTGCCCAACCTGTATAATTATATCCTGCAGCAGAGCAAGAACTTTTCGCAGGAGGCGCTCAATCCCCATGCCGCCGCACAGCGCAAGAGGGGACGACCGAAGGTGGTGCTGGCAAGATGCTATGACGAGGCAATCGCCATATTCGAGAAATATCACGAGAACACATTAGGAGTGATAAGCGACACGCGATTCCCTATCCACGGCATGATGACCGACGACAGGAAGGGCATAGGATATTCGCCCGAGAAGATGGAGAAAGACCCTGAGGCAGGACTCAAACTGCTGCGCGAGATAAGGAGCAGGGACGAGTTTGTGCCGCTCATATTGCAGAGCTCGGAATCGGCAAACCGCCAGAAGGCTGAGAAGGAACACTTCCGCTTTGTGGATAAGACATCCAAGAAGATGAGTGTTGACCTGAGGCATATACTTGAGGAGCACATGGGATTTGGCGACTTTATCTTCCGCGACCCCAACACTCATGAGGAGATAATGAGAATAAGGTCGCTGAAGGAGTTGCAGGACAATATCTTCAAGATACCCAACGACTCGATGCTCTACCATATCTCGCGCAATCACATGAGCCGATGGCTGTGTGCAAGGGCCATCTTCCCCGTGTCGGCGTTCTTGAAGCATGTGACGTGGAGAAAGCTGCAGGACGTGGATGCCCACCGACAGATTATCTTCGACGCCATTGTGCAGTATCGCCACATGAAGAACATCGGAGTGGTGGCAGTGTTCGACCGCGGAAAGTTTGACGCCTACAGCCACTTCGCCCGCATCGGCGACGGTTCGCTCGGCGGTAAGGGTAGGGGATTGGCATTCCTCGACAATGTGATAAAGAAGCATCCGGAGCTCAACCAATTTACCGGAGTGTCGGTGAGCATACCGCGCACGGTGGTGCTCTGCACTGATATCTTCGACGAGTTTATGGACAAGAACAACCTCTATCATATTGCCCTGAGCGACGCCTCGGACGACGAGATACTGCAGCATTTCCTCAGGGCGCAGTTGCCCGACTCGCTGATAGCCGATTTCTTCACCTTCTTTGATGCGGTGAAGTCGCCGATAGCCATCCGCTCGTCGTCGCTGCTTGAGGACAGTCATTATCAGCCTTTTGCGGGAATATATTCCACATACATGATACCCTATCGCGAGGACAAGTATGAGATGCTGAGGATGCTGGCTTGCGCCATCAAGGGCGTGTATGCATCGGTGTATTACAAGGACTCGAAGGCATATATGACTGCCACGAGCAATGTGATAGACCAAGAGAAGATGGCTGTGATACTGCAAGAGGTGGTGGGACATCAGTATGGCGACCACTACTATCCCAACTTCAGCGGTGTGCTGCGCTCTATCAATTATTACCCCATCGGCGACGAGAAGGCTGAGGAGGGAATTGCAAGTCTGGCATTGGGTTTGGGAAAATATATCGTGGATGGCGGACAGACCTTGCGCGTGAGTCCGTATCATCCCCACCAGGTGCTGCAGACAAGCGAGATGGAGACTGCCTTGAGGGACACGCAGACGAGATTCTATGCCTTGGACATGACCAACGTGAGCGAGGACTTCAAGGTGGACGACGGATTTAATATCAAGAACCTGAGAGTGAAGGAGGCCGATAAGGACGGGTCGCTCAACTATATAGCATCGACCTACGACCCCTACGACCAAGTGATACGCGACGGTATATATGAGGGTGGACGCAAGATTATCTCCTTCTGCGGAGTGTTGCAGCAGGGGGTGTTCCCATTGCCCGAGTTGCTGCAGATGTCGCAGTCGTTTGGTGAGCAGGAGATGAAACGCCCCGTGGAGATAGAGTTTGCATGTAATATCAACAACGACAAGACGGGGGAATTCTATCTGTTGCAGATACGTCCGATTGTGGATAGCAAGCAGATGCTTGAGGAGGACCTGACGAAGATTCCCGACGAGCAATGCCTGTTGCGCTCGCACAACTCGCTCGGACATGGTATCAGTGAGGATGTGACGGATGTGGTGTATGTGAAGGTGGATGACAATTTCACGGCAGTGAACAATCCCGATATTGCGATGGATGTGGAGCGCATCAACCGTAAATTCCTCGATGAGGGCAAGAGCTATGTGCTTGTGGGCCCAGGGCGTTGGGGGTCGAGCGACCATTGGCTTGGCATACCGGTGAAGTGGCCGCATATCTCGGCTGCCAAACTGATTGTGGAGTTGGGATTGAAGAACTATAGGGTGGATCCGAGTCAGGGAACGCACTTCTTCCAGAACCTTACTTCGTTCGGTGTGGGATATTTCACCATCAATCCTTATAACAACGACGGCATCTTCCGACAGGATATCCTCGACGCTATGCCAGCTGTGGAGGAAACGAAATACGTGCGCCACGTGAGATTCGACCATTCGATTAAGATCATGATGGACGGAAAGAAACAGGAGGGAGTGGCGTTGTTAAATGAAGATTGAAAGATTGAAAGATTGAAAAATTGAAAAATTGAAAGATTGAAAAATAGAGCTATTTTGAACAAGATTATCAAGTTCAAAATAGCTCTATGACTTTATATCAATGATATAATAAATATCAATTGTATTTTAGAATCTGTCCTGGCATGAGGCGGATGTTCCTGCCAATGCGGTTGAGACGGCAAATCTCGTCAATGGTAGTGCCACGCTTGCGGGCAATCGATGCGAGGGTCTCGCCACGCTTCACCTTGTGGAACTTCACATCCTTGGCATAAGAAGCCGCAGGAGCGGCAATTGCCAATTCGGTATCTTCGTCTGCCTCGATTTTACCCTTGCCTCCTACGCCACGCAGACGGTTGGCAACGATAGACTCCTTCTGGTATGTGTCGCGATAGAACATATAATAATCACCCACAACATCCTGGTTCTTAAAGTCGAACATCAATGCGGGATTCAGGGCCACACCACAGAGGCGAGTCTCGAAGTGGAGGTGAGAACCTGTGCTTCGTCCGGTGTTGCCACCAAGACCAATGGGTTGTCCTGCCTCTACGATCTCGTCCTCAGCCACGAGATGCTTTGACATGTGTCCGTAGATAGTCTCAAGACCATTGCCATGACGTATTACAACATACTTGCCATAGCCGCCAGCCTCGTATTTCACCATGCGCACCTTGCCGCTGAATGCAGCACGGATGGTGTCGCCGATATACACCTTGACGTCGATACCCTTGTGCTGGCGTCCCCAACGCGCACCGAAGTTGGATGTCACCACGCGGTTGTCGGTAGGCATGCAGAATCCGCGGAGATTAATCTTGAATGTATCGGGGAGGGCTGTTGCACGATGTGCATAGTGATTGTTCCAATCCTCATAGAGGTCGGCAGCAGGTGTCTCGGCCTGTTCATTGAGAATGAGCTGGTGGAGAGCTACAGAATCGACAGCCTTCATCTTTCTGTCAATTGGAGCTTGGCGTGCAAGTAGGTCCTGAGCCGTCGCGGGAAGGGTGGCTATAGACGCCAATGCCAATATTGCTAATGTCTTCAGTCTTCTAAATTTCATAATTTGTTTAAGTTATTCTTCCAAGTGCCTCAATATGGGACACCGTTCGGTTATAAGGTGGGCAAAAATATTAATTACAATCCAATTACAATTTGTGCCCAAATATGCCGATTTTGTAAAATTGACGTTGCAAAGTTAGTAAAAAATCCCCAAAGTTGTATTCTTATCGCCAAACTTTAAAGTTACTTTAACAAATTTATCGTCTTTCTTATGGCTTATTAACTAGGATATGGCCGACCAGTCGATATTGGTCTTTTTCAACTCGCGAAGTCTCTGCCATAGCATTTCGTGTTCCGGCAGATTGCAGTCGGGGTCCTTGGTGATTATGTTTTGTGCCTCGTCGCGCGCCAACTGTACGAGGAGTCCATCGCGGGCTATGTCGGCAATCTTGAGGTCGAAAGCCATACCGCTCTGCTGGGTGCCTTCGAGGTCGCCGGGACCACGCAGTTTGAGGTCGGCTTCGGCGATGCGGAAACCGTCGTTAGTGTCGCACATGATGTCGATGCGCTTGCGTGTGTCGTCGCTGAGTTTATATGGTGTGACAAGGATGCAATAGCTCTGGTCGGCTCCACGTCCCACGCGTCCGCGCAACTGATGGAGTTGTGACAATCCGAAGCGCTGAGCCTCGAGGATTACCATCACCGAGGCATTGGGCACATTGACACCTACTTCGATAACGGTGGTGGCAACAAGCATTTGCGTCTCACCGCTCACGAAGCGTTGCATCTCCTCTTCCTTGTCCTTGGCTTTCATCTTGCCGTGGACCTTGCTCAACCGGAATTCGGGGAACACCTCGCGAAGCACCTCAAATCCATCTTCCAGGTTCTTGAGGTCGATCTTCTCGCTCTCTTCTATCAACGGGAACACCACATATACCTGTCTGCCAAGCCTCACCTGTTGGCGGATGCTCTCGTAAAGGCGGGGGAGTTGGGTGTCGAAGACGTGCTGAGTATGGATTGGTTTGCGTCCGGGTGGCAATTCGTCGATGACACTCACGTCGAGGTCGCCATAGAGGGTCATGGCGAGAGTGCGGGGAATAGGGGTGGCTGTCATTACCAGAACATGGGGCGGGGTGGAACTCTTGCCCCATAGTTTGGCACGCTGTGCCACACCGAAGCGATGTTGCTCATCCACAACCACAAGTCCGAGTTGCCAGAATACGACAGTGTCCTCGATGACGGCATGAGTGCCCACGAGGATATCCACCTTACCGAGGGCAAGGTCGGAGAGGATTGTCTGTCGCTTCTTGCCCTTCACCATTCCCGTGAGCAGCTCCACACGAATATCCATATCGCCGAGAAACTGTCGGATGGTGTTTAGATGTTGTTCGGCAAGAATCTCGGTGGGAGCCATGATGCAAGCCTGATAGCCATTGTCGAGGGCAATGAGCATCGACATCAGGGCGACAAGCGTCTTACCGCTACCTACATCGCCCTGAAGCAGACGGTTCATCTGTCGTCCGCTACCTACATCGGTTCTAATCTCCCTGATAACCCGCTTTTGAGCCCCTGTGAGTTCGAAGGGCAGATAGTCGTGGAAAAAGCCGTTGAATTTCTCCCCGATGCGCGAGAACACCAATCCCCGATATTTGCGTCGGTGGTCGCTGGCATACCTTACTATATTTAGTTGCACATAGAAGAGTTCCTCGAATTTGAGTCGCACTCGTGCCGCCTCCAGCGCCTTGGCATCCTTGGGGAAATGTATGTTGCGCAATGCATATTCGCGCGAACCGAGGTTGCGCCTGTTGCGGATGAAGTCGGGGAGTGTTTCGGATATGGGATGAACCGAAGGGGAATCGGCGGGAGAGATGGCAATGATATTATCCAATCGCTCGAACAGTTTTCTGACGAGTCGCTCGATGAATCGTGAGGAATATCCTGCCTTGCGCATCTTTTCGGTGAGGGAGTAATAGGGTTGCATACCCATACCTTGTGTCTGCATCTCCTCTGCGGGGTCAACGTCGGGTTGCGCCACGTTGATGCGCCCGTTGAAGACGTTAGGTTTGCCGAAGATAATGTATTCCTTGCCTATCTTATAGTTTGTCTTGGCGTATTTGCCACCGGCAAACCATGTGAGGTCCATGATACTCTCGCCGTCGGTGAAATGGGCTACTACACGTTCCTTGCGCGGACTTGTCTTGAATGTCTCGAAGCCCATGATATGCCCCTTGATTTGGATATAAGGCATTTCGGTGGTTACCTCCCTGATACGGTAAATCTTGCTGCGGTCGATATATTTATAGGGGAAATATTGCAAAAGGTCATTAAAGGTGTGGATGCCGAGTTCGTCTCTCAGCATCTTCTCCCTTTGCGGTCCTACACCGGCTAGGTATTTGATTTCGGTATCGAGGATAGTGGGCAACTTTAATTTTTCAATTTTTCAATTTTTCAACATCGCCTCGGCGATTTTGAGGTCAAAGGGGGTTGTGATTTTGATATTCTCGCGATTGCCTTCGACGAGAGCGATTTTCTCACCGAGAGCCTCCACTACCGATGCATCGTCGGTGAACATGGGAGTGAAGGGTTGGCGATAAGCACGCTTGAGCAGTTGGATGTCGAATGTTTGCGGCGTTTGCACAAGTCGGTATTCATCGCGCGACACCGTCCTGCTGTCGTTGTCTTCGAGATGGCGCACCGTCTCTACTACAGGTATGACGGGAATGACAGCACCTTGTGAGCGTGCCGTGGCATAGCAGTTGGCAATGACATCAATGGCGGGAAACGGGCGCACGCCATCATGTACTCCTACGACACCCTCGGCATCGTCGGGAACAAGTGACAAACCGTTGCTCACCGAATGAAAACGGGTTTCTCCGCCGTCGGCGATAGTGTATCTCTCGTTGAACTGATACTCCTTGCAAAGCGAGTGCCAATACTCCTGCTGCGATTTAGGCAGTACGAGGATGATGTTGATATCGGCGTCGTATTCGCGGAATCGGCGGATGGTGCGCATGAGTACTGGCAATCCGTCGATAGGAAGGAACTGCTTGGGAATATCGCTGCCCATACGCAGTCCCTTACCACCTGCGACTATTATGATATAATCCATTGCGTAGCCTTATATCTTTATTTAATATCTTTAATCTATTAATTCTTTATTACATCCACCAGATGATCATACATCATTCCCTCTCTGATGGGGGCAACATGTTTGCTTCCGGCAATCTGTTCGAGCAGGGCGTAGGCAAAAGCAAATGCTGCAGCAGGTCCTTCGCCAGTAATGATGTTTGAGTCAACAGTGACAATGTCGGCAGTGTATTCAGCACCAGTGAGGTATTTCTCAAATCCTGGATAGCATGTAGCCTTCTTGCCCTTAAGCAATCCCAATCCGCCAAGCACAAGCGGAGCGGCACAGATGGCACCAATCTTCTTGTGTCGCAGGTTGTGCTCGATGAGAATGTTGCGCAGCCCCTGGTGCTCATTGAGATTGGTGGCTCCAGGCATTCCTCCGGGAAGAACGAGCAAGTCGGCATCGTCGAATTTACACTCGGCGAATATCTTGTCGGCCTTGATGATAATGTTGTGTGCACTCTTGACAAACTCGCTGCCTGTGATACTAACCGTAATTACTTCGATCCCAGCGCGACGGAAAACGTCAACCGGTGTTATGGCCTCGATTTCCTCTAAGCCATTTGCAAGAAAAACATAAACCTTTGCCATAGTATTACATTTTTTAATTGACAAATATTGATAATATTATTATGATATTATGGGTTCTTAAATTTTCAATCTTCAATCTTCAATCTTCAATTTTCAACCTTCAATCGCCTTCAAGTATTGCCTGATTGTCTCGCGCAGACCCATGTAGAGGGCATCGCAGATGATGGCATGTCCGATGCTCACCTCGTCGGTCCATGGTATCATCTGATGATAGTAGTGGAGGTTGACAAGACTGAGGTCATGACCTGCATTAAGTCCGAGGCCCTGTCGGCGTGCCTCTTCTGCCGCCTTGATGAAGGGGGCGATGGCAGCCTCGCGGTCGATGAGATAGTTGGCGGCGTAGGGTTCGGTGTATAGTTCAACCCTGTCGGCACCACATTCCTTGGCATAAGCCACCATCTCCTCGTCGGGATCAACAAAGATGGAAGTGCGAATACCAGCCTCGTTGAATCGTCCCACCACATCGGTGAGGAACGACTTGTTGGTCTTGGTGTCCCATCCGTGATTCGACGTAATCTGATTGTCGGCATCGGGTACGAGAGTAACCTGAGTAGGTTTTACCTCAAGCACGAGGTCGATGTATTTGGGTATAGGGTTTCCCTCGATATTGAGTTCGGTGGTGATATGGGGTTTGATGTCCCTTACATCCTGGTATCTGATGTGTCTCTCATCGGGTCGTGGATGCACTGTTATACCCTGAGCTCCAAATGATTCACAGTCGATAGCCACTTTCTCGACATCAGGATTATTACCACCGCGGGCATTGCGGATGGTGGCCACTTTATTGATATTTACACTTAATTTCGTCATCTCTGCTAAATATTTTCTGTTTTTATTTTGTATTTTGAGCGAAAAGTATTACTTTTGCACTGCAAAGATAAGATAAATCATTGAAAATACAAAAAAAATTAATGTTTTTTATATGACTGCACGCACATTAAAGTTTGCAATATTCGGAAATACGTATCAGGCGAAGAAGTCTGTGGCGGTAGAAAACATCATCCGTTGCCTTAACAATTATGGTGCTTACATCAGCATCGACAGTGAATATTATCACTTTCTTGTTGAAGAGTATAAGATAAAGTTGGATGTCAATCGTGTGTTCCGCGACAACGACTTTGATGCCGACTTTGTCATATCCATGGGTGGCGACGGCACATTCCTGAAGGCAGTCAGCAGGGTGGGCGACAAGTCGATACCTATCATCGGTGTGAACATGGGCAGATTGGGGTTTTTGGCGGATGTATGTCCGAATGATTTCAGATATTGCCTGGAGACGTTGTATTCGGGAGATTATACAGTGGAAAGCCGCACGCTGATGGAGGTAGTGGCTAATGCGGATTTTGCTGGCAGCAAATATGCCCTGAATGATGTGGCTATCCTCAAGCGCGACAATGCCTCGATGATATCCATTCATACCGACATCAACGGCAACTATCTCACCACATATCAGGCCGACGGACTTGTCATAAGCACTCCTACGGGCAGCACTGCATATTCCTTATCTAATGGCGGACCGATTATTGTCCCTGGCACAAAAGTGTTCTCGCTAACCGCCGTGGCTCCCCATAGTCTAAATGTGCGTCCGATGGTCATTGCCGACAATTCGGAATTGACATTCCAGGTGGAGTGTCGCAGTTCCCACTTTCTACTTGCCATTGACGGACGCTCAGAGACATTGCCTGAAGGCTCCACCTTTTCCATACGTCGCGCCCCGTTCAGCGTGAAGATAGTAAAGCGTCCAGGCAAGCGTTATTACGACACACTGCGGGAGAAGATGATGTGGGGAGCTGACCCAAGAAATTGATTCTTTTTATTATAATATAAGGTGGAAGTGTTAAACTAATGTTAAACACTGAAAAAGTCATTGTCATATTGCGGAAATGTCTTACCTTTGCAGCGTACTATTAAAGTAGTACACTATAACAGAAGTAAACATAACATTAAAAAGTAAGACAATGATACAAGTAAAGAACATCACATTCAGTTATCCAGGAACACGCAGAAACGTGTTTTCGGATTTTAGTCTCGAACTCAAAGAGAACAACATCTACGGTTTGCTCGGCAAGAACGGAACCGGCAAATCTACTCTATTATATCTTATCAGCGGACTTCTGCGTGCAAAGAACGGTGAGGTAGTGGTGGACGGAGTGAACAGCAACGACCGCAATCCCAATATCCAAAAGGACATATTTATCGTGCCAGAGGAGTTTGACATGCCAAGCATCACTCTCGACATGTATGTGAAGTTGATGGAACCATTCTATCCCAATTTCTCCAGAGACTTGTTGGAGAACTGTCTGAAGGACTTCGAACTTCCTCACTTCCATAAGCTCAACGAACTGTCGATGGGTCAGAAGAAGAAGGTGTTAATGAGCTTCGCACTCGCCTCGGGTACAAGAATCATGCTGATGGACGAACCGACAAACGGTCTTGACATCCCCTCGAAGACTCAGTTTCGCAAGGTGATTGCCAACAATATGTCGGACGACCGCATACTGATTATCTCCACACATCAGGTGCATGACGTGGAGTCGCTGCTCGACCATATCCTCATCCTCAACCAGAGCAACATGCTGCTCAATGCCTCTACGGCAGACATCTGCGAGAAATATTCATTTGAATATCGCAACCCGCAGGAAATGGACGAGACTGTTATATACGCAGAACCAACCCTCCAGGGCAACGCAGTGATAGCCAAGCGCAATGAAGGCGCAAAGGAGACGAATATCAATCTCGAACTGCTATTTAATGCTGTGGTGGAAGGAAAGTTGAAGATTGAAGGTTGAAAATTGAAGATTGAAAATTGAATAATAAAAAAATTAAGAGTTATGAAAACAATATTTGATACAAATAGATTTATGAATCTCTTGAAATATGAGATTTTCACCGAGTCAAAAGGATTTGCCCGTGGCGCAATAGGATTGACCATAGGACTTGCATTCTTCTTTATGACCAAACTATATTTTGAGAGAGGATTATTGCAGGAAATACCTATATATAGTAATCTTGCCGATGTGGCGTTGTTCGTGGGATTTGTCTTGATGATGGTTGCCGGATGCAGCATATTCAAGAATTTGCTCAGCAAACAGAACAGAATTACATTCCTGTCGCTGCCAGCCTCTAATCTGGAGAAATACATAAGCAGGTTTATATGGGTTAATGTGGGATATGCCATTATGTTTGTGATTGCAGTCATCTTTGCCGACCTTCTTCTTGCCCTGTTCTCGTTGATGCTCGGATTGGGAGTGCATGGCTCGGTGACAGTCACATTGTTTGCTGAATTGTTTGAGTCGAAAACAACAGTACTATATTCCAGAATCCTCAATCCGGGATATTTCAGCGTGATGGTTTGCACAATAATGCTTTTCATGCAGTCGTCGTGGACATTACTTGGCACACTCTTCCGCAAGAACGCATGGCTGTGGACACTGTGCATACAGGTATTCCTGGGTACAAGTTGGGCAATGGCAATATCCGGTTCTGACTCATTCCTTATCCAACTGTGGCTTTCATTCCATTCAACTCTCGGACATGATTTGTTCTTCTGGATACATGTCATCTTGGGTTTGGCAGCTTCGGCATTGATGTATTGGGGTTCCTACCGTATCTTCTGCCGCATGCAGGTAATCAACAACAAATGGTTGAATGTATAAAATAAGGAGGTTGATATGAATTTCACGAATGACAAGGCGATATACATACAGATGGCCGACCGCCTCTGCGACGAGATCCTTGCGGGAACATACAAGGACGACGACCGAATACCCAGCGTCAGGGAGTATGCCGTGATGCTGCAGGTGAACACCAATACGGCAGTGAAGGCATACGACCAGTTGGCGCGCGACGGTATCATCTACAACAAGCGCGGACTGGGATACTTCGTCACTGCCGGTGCGAAAAAGGAAATCAAGAAGGCGAGAAAGCAGGAGTTTATGAAGCAGACACTGCCCGAAATGTTTCGCCAGATGAAGTTGTTGGACATTACAATAGAAGATATACAGAAATTATGGCAACAATAATCACAATTTTAACATTAATTATGCTTGTCTTTTGCAGCTAATTCGTAGTTTGGTGCGTCTAACAAGCAAATTAGTAGATAAAAAACATAGAATTATGAGTATTATACATCTCAAGGACATCAACAAGACCTATCAGGGTGCACAACCGCTGCACGTTCTCAAGGGCATCAACCTCGACATCGAGAAGGGGGAGTTTGTATCCATCATGGGTGCATCGGGTTCGGGTAAATCCACATTATTAAATATATTGGGTATTCTCGACAACTACGACACCGGTGAGTATCTGCTCAACGATGTGCCCATCTGGAATCTTAGTGAGACTAAGGCTGCGGAATATCGTAACAAGATGATAGGTTTCATCTTCCAGTCGTTCAACCTTATCCCGTTTAAGACGGCGGTAGAGAACGTTGAGTTGCCACTGTTCTATCAGGGAGTGGGCCGACGCAAGCGCCACCAGATGGCAATGGAATATCTCGACCGACTGGGATTGACACAGTGGGCCAATCACTATCCTAACGAGATGTCGGGAGGTCAGAAGCAGCGTGTGGCTATCGCGCGAGCACTCATCACCCGTCCGCAAATAATACTCGCCGATGAACCGACAGGAGCGCTCGACTCGAAGACCAGTGTGGAGGTGATCAACCTGCTGAAAAAGCTCAACGAGGAAGAGGGTATAACTATTGTTGTTGTGACCCATGAAGGCGGTGTGGCAAATGAGACCAACAAGATTGTGCATATCAAGGACGGACTCATCGGAGAAATCGAGGACAACTATGATCATCATGCCAACCGTGGTTTCAAATAAATCACTACATCTCCCTATACAACCCTTCATCAAATACAACAATGATAGAATTATTCAAAGAAATCTGGAGCACCGCCAAGCGCAACAAGCTCCGCACATCGCTCACGGGATTTGCCGTGGCATGGGGAATATTCATGCTGATATTCCTCTTGGGAGCCGGCAACGGACTCATCAATGCCAATCTCGATCAGTCGGGACGATTCCTTGCCAACTCGATGAAGATATTCGGTGGGCAAACCTCTAAGGCTCATAAGGGACTTAAGGAGGGAAGATCAATCTCGCTCAATGAGCGCGATGTGAATATGACAGACAAGACATTCGATGAAAACACCGAGGCTGTAGGTTCGGTACTCTCGCAGTATGGAGTGAACATATCGCTCGGCGAGAACTATATCTCGGCACAAAACCTCAATGGTGTGTATCCCTCAGAGGCTGATATCAACAAGCGCGAGGTTATTTCAGGACGTTTCATCAACGACATAGACATGAAAGAACGCCGTAAGGTGATAGCCTTATGGCAAACGCAAGCCAAGGAATTAGCCCATGACTATCTCTCTCTCGTCGGGCGCGACGTAAAAGTGGGTGACTTGGTGTTTAAGGTGATAGGTATAGTGAAGGATGACAAGCAACAGCAAAACAATGATGCTTTCATCCCCTATACCACCTTGAAAGCCATTTATGCCAAGGGTGATGAGGCGGGGAACATACAGTTTGAAATAAAAGGTCTTGTCACCGAAGAACAGAACAAGGAATTCGAGCGCAACTATCGCGCCCATCTCAACATACAGCATGACGCTGCCCCCGACGACGAGTCGGCGGTGTATATCTGGAACAGATACATGGACAACATACAGATGGCGCAAGGTATAAGTATTATTCGCACTGCATTGTGGGTCATCGGACTGTTCACTCTTCTGAGCGGTATCGTGGGTGTGTCGAACATCATGCTCATCACCGTGAAGGAGCGCACACGCGAGTTTGGAGTGCGCAAGGCGATAGGAGCAAAGCCATGGCAGATACTCAAACTTATCATCATAGAGAGTGTCATCACCACAGCTATCTTCGGATACATCGGAATGCTTTGTGGTATTGCTGCAAACGAATATATGGATGCGACGATAGGGCATGAGGTGGTGGATACAGGGCTCTTCCAGGCAACGATGTTCCTCAATCCTACAGTAGGCTTGGATGTCTGCATACAGGCAACCCTCGTCATCATCATAGCCGGAACCATCGCCGGACTCATCCCCGCACTGAAGGCATCGAGGGTAAGACCGATAGAGGCACTGAGGGCAGAATAAATAGAGTGGGCGCAAGGGAAATATAATTTATTAATCCTTTAATTCTTTAATTTCAAATGAAATTCGACATAGATACCTACCGCGAGATTATCGACACGATCACCCGCAACAAGAGTCGCAGTTTTCTTACTGGATTCGGAGTGTTCTGGGGAGTGTTCATGCTCATCGTACTTATTGGCGGTGGACAGGGACTCAAGGAGATGCTGCAGAAGAACTTCGCGGGATTTGCCACTAACTCGGCAATGATATGGACGCAGAATACCACCAAGGCATACAAGGGATTCCGCAAGGGACGATATTTCTCGATGGTAGAGAAAGATATGACACGTCTGCGCCAACAGGTGCCCGAACTCGATATTATCACCCCAGTGATGTTCGGTGGCAAGAAGAATGCCGTGAAGGGCGAGCACTCTTTCTCGGCAAACGTGTCGGGAGTGAGCTATGACTATGCCGACGTAACTTCCCCCATCATGTACTACGGACGCTTTCTCAATGAGATGGATGTTCTAGAGGCTCGCAAGGTGTGCGTAATAGGTAAGGAGGTGTATAAGAAACTGTTCCCTGGTGGAGGTGACCCTTGTGGACAGCGCATTCGTCTCGACTCTACATATTATCAGATTGTAGGAGTGGATTACAAGGTAAATGGCATCAGCATCAACGGACGCAACGACCAGATAGTGTCTATCCCATATACCGTATTCCGCAAGGCATACAACTCCGGCGACCAGATTCATAGCCTTGCCGTGACGGCTAAACCGGGAGTGGTGATGAGTACAATCACCGACCGTATGCGCACGGTGATAGCAAGGGCGCACACTGTCAATCCAACCGACGAGAAGGCGGTAACCGTGTTTAATACCGAGATCATGTTTGCCATGATCGACAACCTCTTTAATGGTGTCAACTTCTTGATATGGCTTGTGGGTATAGGAACATTGCTTGCCGGAGCCATCGGTGTGTCGAACATCATGATGGTGACGGTGAAGGAGCGCACCACGGAGATAGGCATACGCCGTGCCATCGGTGCCACACCTAAGATGATTCTCTCGCAGATTATTTCGGAGAGTATGTTATTGACAATAGTGGCGGGAATGAGTGGTATCCTATTCGGTGTCTGCATATTGCAGATGATAGAGATGGCGAACACTACCGACGGTATAGTAGGGGCGCATTTCCAGGTGGGATTCTGGACGGCTATTGCTGCAGCGCTGCTGTTGAGTTGTCTCGGCGGACTTGCCGGTCTTGCCCCGGCATGGAGGGCAATGAGCATCAAACCAGTGGATGCAATGAGAGACGAGTAGAAAATTGAAATATTGAAATATTGAAAATTGAAAAACTGAAATATATGAAAAAGTACAGAAAACTGATTGTTGCGGTCATCATTGCCGTAATCTTCATCGGAACATTCGTGTTCCTTTATCAGAAGTCACAACCGACTCCTGTTGTTTACAATGAATTTACTCCTGAGTTGAAGGACATCCAGAAGACTACCGTCATCACAGGAAAGATTGAACCCCGCAACGAGGTTACGGTGAAACCGCAGATAAGCGGTATCATCACCGAACTCTACAAGGAGGCTGGCGACATGGTGCAGCAGGGCGAGGTGATCGCTAAGGTGAAGGTTATCCCCGACATGGGACAGCTTTCTTCGGCTGAGGCCCGTGTGCGCCTTGCCGACATCAACCTCAAGCAGGCTCAGGTGGATTTCTCCCGCGAGGAGTCGCTCTATAAGCAGAAGTTGGTGAGTGCCGATGAGTTTGACAAAATCAAGCAGACTCTACGTCTGGCAAAGGAGGAGGTCGTGGCAGCACAGGATGCTCTCGACGTTGTGAAGAACGGTGTGTCGAAGAGTAATGCCAGTGCCAGTTCAACGCTCATCCGCTCCACTATCACCGGTCTCATCCTCGATGTGCCTGTAAAGGTGGGCAATACTGTTGTGCTCAGTAACACCTTTAACGACGGTACCACTATTGCCACTGTGGCAAATATGAACGACCTTATCTTCCGTGGAAATATCGATGAGACTGAGGTGGGACGATTGGTGGAAGGTATGCCGATGAAGATTACCATTGGAGCATTGCAGGACCTCTCGTTTGAGGCAAACCTTGAGTATGTGTCTCCCAAGGCAGTGGAGAGCAACGGAGCCAACCAGTTTGAGGTGAAGGCGGCAGTGCATGTCATCAAGGGTGGAAAGATTCGTTCGGGATATAGTGCCAATGCCGAGATTGTGCTTGCCAAGGCCAGCAAGGTGTTGTCGATTCCCGAGAGTGCCATCGAGTTTAGTGGCGACTCCACCTTTGTATATGTTGTCAAGGGTTCTGGTGAGAAGAAGACCTACGACCGACGTGCCGTTACCACTGGACTGAGCGACGGTGTGAACATCGAGATCAAGAAGGGTATATCCGTCAAGGACAAGGTGCGCGGACCTCAGAAGGTGGCTGACACAAATAATAAATAACACTTTGATATCTTCCTTAAGTTCCCCCTAAAATAATATAAATATATGAAAAAGGTATTATCAATTATATCAGTTTTCTTGTTTGCGACATCACAGATGATGGCACAGGAGGCAAAGCAATGGACTCTGCAGGAGTGCATTCAGTATGCCCTCGACCATAATATCCAGGTGAAGCAGCAGCAGAACACCACTCGTCAGCAGAAGATTCAGCTCGACGACAACAAGGGAAATCATCTTCCTACGGTGGATGCATCCATCGATCAGAATTTCTCCTTCGGACGTGGTCTTACGGCTCAAAACACATACGAGAACACCAATACTTCGCGTACGTCATTCCAACTCGGTGCTTCTGTTCCCTTGTTTATGGGCGGCAAGATAGTCAATGCTGTCAAACTCTCCCAACTCAACCTCGACGCATCGCTTGCCGACCTCGAAAGGGCGCAGGATGACATCCGCACGCAGGTGGCAAAGGCATACGTGCAGATTCTGTATGACATGGAGGTGAGCGATGTGGCTAAGCGACAGATTGCCATCGACTCGATGCAGGTGTATCGACTTGAGAGGATGATGGAGGTTGGAAAGGCCAGTCAGGCTGAGGTGTCGCAGCAGAAGGCTACTCTCGCACAGAGTCGTCTCACTGCCACTAATGCCGACAACAACTACCGTCTTTCGCTTTTGGCACTCTCTCAGCTTCTCGAATTGCCCACTCCCGAGGGCTTTTCTATCGTAAAACCTGATGTGGCTGCCATCACTCCGTTGAGTGGCAATGAGGGCAGTATCGTGGCTCCTGATGTCATCTATGCCGAGGCACTCGGAGTGAAACCCCAGGTGAAGGCAGAGCAACTGCGCCTTAAGGCAACCGACTTCAATATCAAGATAGCTCGTGCCGACTATATGCCTACGCTCTCTTTCTCTGCAGGACTTGGCACCAACTATTATAAGACGTCGGGATTTGAAGCCGATGGATTTGGCAAGCAGTTGAAGAACAATTTCGGTCAGTATCTCGGTCTAAACCTCTCCATCCCTGTGTTTAATCATTTCTCCACCCGCAACAAGATACGCACGGCGAAGATAGACCGCGAAAACCAGGTGCTGAAACTTGAGGATACCAAGAAGACGCTTTACAAGGAGATACAGCAAGTGTATTACAATGCAGTGGCTTCGGAGGCGAAATACACTTCAAGCCAACAGGCGGTGATGAGCAATTCGGATGCCTTTGCACTGATGAAGGCAAAATACGAGAACGGCAAGGCCAACATCACCGAGTTTAACGAGCAGAAGAACAACCTGCTCAAATCAGAGAGCGACATGGTGCAGGCTAAATATGAATACCTCTACAATTCCGCCCTCATCGACTTCTATCGTGGCAGGACTCTGAGTTTCTGACGCAACGACTAATGTTTTTGTGCTATATATTATATTTTTAACGAGACTGTGCATCCTATATGGTCGCAGTCTCGTTCTTTTCTTCTCCTGATATAGATATTATTTCATTCCTTTGCATAAATCAATAAATCCGTTATGTAGAGATTAAAATATATTGTAAAAATGCAAAGTCTGCGAAAGAATCTATACCTTTGCACCCTGAAAAATAGACACAGTATTCAGGATTATTATGGTAAGACAATGTTTTATTCTATTCGGTTGCCTGGCTTTGGGCGAACTGATAGTAAGGTTAACGGGCGTGAAGCTGCCGGCAAGTATCATAGGCATGCTTATACTTACGCTGATGTTGAAATTTAAGGTCATCAAACTGGAGTGGGTGCGTGGCCTTACGGATTTTCTCATAGCCAATCTCGGTTTTTTCTTCGTGCCGCCTGGTGTGGCGTTAATGCTTTATTTCGACTTGATTAAGGCCGAGATATTGCCGATAGCCCTGGCTACACTGTTGAGCACCATCATCGTTCTTCTGATTACGGGTCAAACCCATCAAGCTGTGAGCAAGGGAGAGAATAAGGTGCGCGAGAAAATACATACAAAGAAACATGAATAATACATTATGAAAGAGATTATCAGCAACGAATATTTCATGCTCGCCCTTACCTTCGGCGTGTTTTTCATTGCCAAGGCCATACAACGTCGCCTTGGTTGGGTATTGTTTAATCCCATTCTCATTGCCATAGCCATCATCATTGCCTTTCTTCTTGTGATGGATATTCCCTACGAGACATATCATGAGGGGGCGAAGTTGATAGAGTTCTGGCTTAAGCCCGCCGTAGTGGCTCTTGGAGTGCCGCTCTATCTTCAATTATCGTCTATCAAGCGACAGTTTGTGCCCATCTTGGCTTCGCAGATGATGGGATGCATTGTGGGTATTGTGAGTGTGGTGATAATAGCCAAGTTGTTGGGTGCATCCGACGCGGTCATCATGTCGCTCGCAAGCAAGTCGGTCACCACTCCAATTGCCATGGAAGTGACCCAGGTGTTGGGCGGAATACCTTCGCTCACAGCTGCCATTGTGGTAATCACAGGTCTCATCGGAGCAATAATCGGTTTCAAGATGCTTTCCGTAGGTCATGTTCATAATCCCATGGCTCTCGGATTGTCTATGGGAGCCGCATCTCATGCCCTCGGCACATCTGCCGCCATGGACCGCGACCAGTTCGTGGGTGCATACGCCAGTCTTGGTCTCACCCTCAATGGCATCCTTACCGCCCTTCTCACTCCTACGGTAATCGACGTAATCAATACGTTTTAATAAATACAGAACCAACAAAGCATGACAAACAGTCAGCAAAGATTAAAAAAATTATACTTTGCCGACAT
>OBLI01001488.1_pt1 | contig 22670 bp, 22 predicted proteins | sample 1519701 | NCBI WGS metagenome assembly OBLI01 (sample SAMEA3663005, study PRJEB22513) | pig gut metagenome | biome: pig gut; feature: pig-associated habitat; material: faeces | place: France | collected 2012
ATATCAGCCCCATTATGGCGGTAATAATAGCCATCGGTAAAGCCATTCCGGTTTCCAAAGTCATAGAGCTTTTTCTCATCTGCCTTCGTCAGATGATAGCCTTCCTTTCCTTTTTCCAGATACCGGTTCATATACTCCCGGTAAACCGATACCACACCGGAAGCATATTCAATCGACTTCATACGTCCTTCGATCTTAAAGGAATAGACCCCGCTTTCTGCGATCTCCGGAAGGAATACGATCGTATTTAAGTCCTTTAGGCTTAAAATATACGGATTCTTCGGATTAAGCTGTGTTCCCTGTCTGTCATATACTTCAAATGGCAGCCGGCATGGCTGTGCACAGCGTCCGCGGTTTCCGCTTCTTCCGCCAAGGATACTGCTGAGCAGGCACTGACCGGAATAACTGTAGCACAATGCGCCATGGATAAAGCTCTCGATCTCTACACCTAATTCTTCATAGATCACTCGGATCTCATCCAGTGACATCTCTCTGGCAGTCACAATACGCTCCGCTCCCTGCTCCATCAGAAATCTTGCACCATCGACTCCGGTTACCGTCATCTGGGTACTGGTATGGATCGGCAGCTTCGGAAAGTTCCTGCGTACAAACTGCATGACACCATAGTCCTGTACGATCACTGCATCTAAGCCTGCTTCATAATATGGCAGCAGGTAATCGTATAGCTTTCCCTCGATCTCGGTGTTTTTTAACAGCGTATTTACCGCTAAGATAATCTTACGGTCATGGATATGCCCGTAATCAATCGCTTCTAAGAGTGCTTCCCGGTCCAGATTCCCTGCATAAGCTCTTGCACCAAACAGTTCTCCACCCAGATACACCGCATCGGCACCCGCACGGATGACTGCCTTGCAGATCTCAAGCGAACCTGCCGGTGCAAGCAGTTCTAAGCCTCTTTTTTGTATTGTCTGTTCTATATTTCCAGTCCGTAATACCTTTTCTTCCACGTTAATATCCATACCTTTTCCCAGATGTCTGTCACGATACGAAAGGGACAGAAAGTTTTCTGTCCCCTTATCCTGATCCCATTTATCCGAATCTACAAATGCTTCTTATCCTGACCTGCTTTGTTATGCTCTGTGTCCTTGCTTTCTTCCTTATCACTTACCGCCATTTCTTCTGCTGCCATGGCATTTGACGGTATGTTTTCCTTTTTTTCATTGTCCTCTTTTTTCTGTCCAGGGACTTTTCCTAACAAGGCATCTTCTAAGTTGGCTTCTAACTTTGTCTTATTTAAAAGCAGTTCTTTGTTCTCTTTTTCTAACTCTTTTAACGCCTTTTCGTCGCTTTCCATCTTGATCTGGTTCGAGATCAGATCGTGTCTGAGATCGTAGATCTCCTTTTCCTTCGCTTCAAGATCCTGCTCTAACTTCTCTACCTGACTTTTCGCTTTAAAGTAGTCATCTGCGATATTTAACTCTAATAAGGTAGACTGCATGTCCACCGGAAGTCTCTTATAGCCTTCTAATGCATCATATTCATTCCGCTTGTTGTTAATATAGGATGCAACCTTCTGCAGATATTCTTCACTCTCATAACCACTTAATGTATATACTTTTCCGCCAATGATTACCTCGGCATCTGTTTTCGCTGACATATTGTGCGTTCCTCCCTGTAGGTCTGTTAGATTTATTATAAATGTGTTCGCCTTGAAAAACAACTCTTTATTTTGTGATACCAAAGTGCTGATAGCCAAAGTCTGTTACCACACGTCCCTTCGGCGTACGGTTGATAAAACCGTTTTTCACAAGATATGGCTCGTAGACATCCTCGATCGTTCCGGCATCCTCGCCGATCGCAGCGGCTAAGGTATCGAGTCCGACCGGGCCGCCCTGAAACTTTTCGATGATCGTAAGCAGGATATTGCGATCATTCTGATCAAGACCTAACTTATCAACCTCTAAAAGATCGAGTGCAAAGGACGCAACCTCCTTTGTGATCTTTCCATCGTACTGTACCTGTGCAAAATCACGTACTCTTTTTAACAGGCGGTTCGCAAGTCTTGGCGTACCTCTCGAACGTCTTGCAAGCTCCGTAGCTCCCGCCTCATCGATCTCTACCCCAAGCTTTGCGGCAGAATGGACGATGATCGTCTTTAATTCCTCTACGTTATAGAATTCCAGATGGTGTACCACGCCAAACCGGTCACGCAGTGGTGCGGACAACAGACCTGCCCTTGTCGTTGCACCAACTAAGGTAAACTTCGGCAGATCTAAACGGATCGATCTTGCCGTTGCTCCCTTGCCGACCATAATATCGATCACATAATCTTCCATTGCAGGATAGAGCACCTCTTCGACCTGACGGTTTAAGCGGTGGATCTCATCGACAAAAAGCAGGTCTCCTTCCGCAAGATTGCTTAAGATTGCCGCCATCTCTCCCGGCTTGCCGATTGCAGGGCCGGAGGTGATCTTCATATGCACCCCCATTTCATTTGCAATAATCCCGGCAAGGGTTGTCTTTCCAAGTCCCGGAGGTCCGTAAAAAAGCACATGATCTAACGGCTCTTTCCGCTGCTTTGCTGCCTCGATATAGACACGCAGATTATTCTTTGCCTTTTCCTGACCAATATATTCATCTAACGTAAGCGGGCGCAGACTGGTTTCAATCTTAATATCCTCTTCCTGCACCTGCGTCGATATCACTCTTTTTTCCATCCGATACTCCATGCCTTTCTCATATCGTCTTACAGAAACGCCATTGATTTTAACGCCTGCTTTAAGATCTCTTCTACGGTACTATCCGCTGTAATTTCGATTCCGCTTAATACCTTTAAGGCTTCGGAAGAAGCGTAACCTAAGGATACCAGTGCTTCCACCGCTTCTTTCTTCTTGCCCTTTACCTCGTCTTTTCCGGCATCTGCCGCTACATGCTCCGTCTTTAACTCGAACGCTTCCTCTAAGCTTAACTTGTCCTTCAGCTCTATGATCACACGCTGTGCCGTCTTGCCACCGACTCCCGGTGCCTTTGCGATCGCCTTTGCATCCTCGCTTAACACTGCAAAACGTAAGGTATCCGCAGACATCACAGAAAGGATTCCAAGTGCGCCCTTGGGTCCGATTCCACTTACACCGATCAAAAGCTTAAAGACCTTACGGTCATCCGGGCTTAAAAAGCCATACAGCATAAAAATATCTTCCTTTACATGCAGATAAGTATAGATCTTGATCTCTGCCCCGGTCTTCGGGAGTGTCTCAAGCAGTGTGGCTGGGACACAGATGTCATACCCGATCCCATGATTTTCCACCACAATATGATTTTCATCGATAACTTCTGCAAGCTGTCCTTTGATATAAGAATACATATGTTTTCCTTCCTTTTCTAACGGAACCAATCCGGTCTTAACCTGTCTGACACTTCACCGGCGATCACACCGATCAGCATTCCGGTGATCAGACCGGCAATGAGCAGAACCGGAATATAATAAAAGATACTGTACGTCTCAACGATCACCGATGCAACAAGGATCTGTCCGATATTATGTGTGATTCCGCCACAGATACTGACCGACATCACATGGAACTTTCCGGTCCGTTTTACCAGCCACATCACAAGAAAACTTAAAATGCCTCCGGCAAAGCTGTATAGAATACTGAACAGATTGCCAAACAAAAAACCGGACAACAGGATCCGTAACATGGAAATGGCAAATGCTTCCTTCGCTCCGACTGCATAGAGCATGATCACCACGATCAGATTCGCCAGGCCAAGCTTTACACCGGGAATGCCAAAATAAAACGGAATCAGCGATTCCACATAGCTTAAGATTAATGCCAGAGCCAGAAATACACCCATGTAAGCGACTTTATTTTTCATATGACTAACCACGCCTTCCTATCTTGCCATTGAATCAAAGTTACTTTCTGATCCGCCTTCGATCGTTACAACCACCTTATTCGGAAGGCAGATAATACTCTCTGCACTTTTTGAGATTGCTTTCTGATGGACACAAAGCTTATCCGGGCAGTTGGCATCTGTCATATCTGCATGTCCGTCAGCAATCTGAAGGGTATTCGTGACTACGCCATCCTTGCGTATCTGTACAGTCTGCTCCTTTGACAGATCATATCTGCCGTACGCACTTCCATCGATTGTCACCACAGCATATGCTCCATTTTTTGACTGTAGAAAATACACTGCCACGGCACTGACCGCACAGACAAGAAGCAGCGCTATGATCAAAAGCAGATCCCGTTTTCCCGGTCGTCTTTTCATTCTGTATCCAGCCTTTCTCTTCGTGTGAAGCTTCTATTTTTCACACTGCTCTCCCATATAATAGAAGCCCTTGCACTCCTTTAAGCATACATCAACGATCTTACCGATCAGGGAACTGTCTCCCGGAAAATGTACAACCGAATTGTTGCTTAATCTTCCGGTTACCAAATTCTTATCATGCTCGTTGACCTCTTCCACTAAAACCGGCAGTGTCTGTCCTTCATAGGCCTGTGCCTTTTTCGCTGCGATCGTCTGTACTTCGGCAAGCAGCCGGTCAAAACGTTCTTTGACTACAGCCTCCGGTACCTGGTCTTCCTTTTCGGCAGCAGGTGTACCGGTACGTTTCGAATAGATGAAGGTAAAGGCACTGTCATACTGCACCTTTCTTACTACATCCATGGTTTCTTCAAAGTCTTCCTCAGTCTCACCCGGGAATCCTACGATAATATCCGTTGTCAGTGCAATATCCGGTACTGCCGCACGGATCCTATCGACCAGTGCAAGATACTGCTCCTTGGTATAACGCCGGTTCATTTCCTTAAGCACCCGGCTGCTTCCCGACTGTAACGGAAGATGCAGATGCTTACAGATCTTCTTCGAATGCTTCATCACTTCGATCAACTCATCGGAAAGATCCTTCGGGTGCGAGGTCATAAAACGGATCCGCTCTAAGCCGTCGATCTTCTCGATCTCCTGTAACAATTCCGCAAAAGTAACCGGAACATCTAAGTTCTTACCGTAGGAATTGACATTCTGGCCAAGCAGCATGACTTCCACAACACCATCTGCAACCAGCCCTTCGATCTCACGGATAATATCCTGCGGCTTTCTGCTCCGCTCTCTGCCACGTACATACGGCACGATACAATAACTGCAGAAATTATTACAGCCAAACATGATATTGACACCGGATTTAAAGCGGTATTTCCGTTCTACCGGAAGTTCCTCTACGATCTTATCGGTATCCTTCCAGATATCGATCACCATTTTATCGGATTCAAAGGTCTGAACGATCAGTTCTGCAAATTTGTAAATATTATGTGTACCAAAGATCAGATTAACGTAGCGATAGCTCTTTTTTAACTTCTCTACGACCTTTTCCTCCTGCATCATACATCCGCAAAGTGCAATGATCATATCCGGATTCTTACGCTTTAAGCCCTGTAAATAGCCGAGACGTCCATATACCTTGTTATTCGCATTTTCACGTACTGTACAGGTATTGTAGATGACAAAATCTGCTTCCTCGGTATCCGTTTCCACATAACCAACCGCTTCTAAGATTCCGCATAATTTTTCCGAATCCCTTGCATTCATCTGACAGCCAAAGGTATTGACGCAGAAGGTCAGCTTTCTTCCCTTTTTCTCTTCCAAGCGGGCAACATACTGCTTCGCAATATCCATAAAATAAAACTGTCTCTGCGGTTCCATTACCGGAATCTCAGCAGATGGTACGATTTTCTCTAATTCCTTCATACTTTCTTCCTTATCTATCCTGATTCTTTCTTACTTCCATTCTGATAAACGGTTCATCCTATGGACGGACCTGTCCGTTTCCGTAGATCACATACTTTGTACTGGTAAGCGCAAGCAGTCCCATCGGTCCTCTTGCATGCAGCTTCTGGGTACTGATTCCGATCTCTGCACCAAAGCCAAATTCGAATCCATCGGTAAAACGGGTGGATGCATTGACATAGACGCAGGCTGCATCGATCTGATCTAAGAACTTCTCCGCATTTTCATAGCTGTTTGTAATAATCGCTTCTGAATGACCGGTATTATATTTATTGATATGTGCGATCGCTTCATCCACATTTTTTACCGTCTTTGCAGAGATAATATAATCTAAGTACTCCGTTCCCCAGTCTTCCTCGGTTGCCGGCACAATACCGTCTGTTGCTGCCGCAGCCTTTTCATCTCCACGGATCTCAACCTGCTTTGCAAGGAGTTTTTCCTTTAAAAGCGGCATAAAACGGTCAACGACTGCCTCATGGATCACTAAGGATTCACAGGCATTGCAGACACCGATCCGTTGCGTCTTCGCATTAAAGATAATATTTAATGCCATATCAAAATCGGCACTCTCGTCTACATAAATATGACAGTTGCCGGTACCTGTCTCAATGACCGGCACGGTTGCGTTATTGACAACTGCACGGATCAGTCCTGCCCCACCTCTTGGAATCAGCACGTCCACATATCCATTCATCTTCATAAACTGTGCAGCAGTCTCCCGGCTGGTATCCTCGATCAGGGTGATCGCATCCGCGGTAACACCTGCCTGCTCTAAGGTCTTACGAATACTTGCCACAATCGCAATATTCGAATGAATGGCATCACTTCCGCCCTTTAAGATCACGACATTTCCGGTCTTAAAGCACAGTGCAAATGCATCTGCGGTAACGTTTGGTCTTGCTTCATAGATGATTCCGATCACACCTAACGGTACACGCTTCTGACCGATCCGAAGTCCATTCGGACGGCACTTCATACCGGTCACTTCTCCGATCGGGTCCTCTAAGGCAGCGACCTGACGGATGCCCTCTGCCATCTGCGCAATACGCTCCTTCGTTAAGAGCAGACGGTCTAACATTCCCTGCGCCATACCATTTTTTCTTCCGTTTTCCATATCCAGCTCATTCGCTGCAAGTAATGCATCGGTGTCCTCAATCAAATGGTCTGCCACCTGAAGAAGCGCCTCATTTTTTTTCACAGTGGATAAGTTTCTGATGGTCTGTTCCGCAGCCTTTGCTGCCTTTCCAATCTCGATCAATTCCATTTCAAATCCATCCTTTCTGCTTTCATCGGATTCCTTTTGATTTCTTATCATTCATCTTCTGAAAGTCCTGCTGTTTTTCCTGCAATTGTGCTATTTGTATCTATTATTTTTATTATTACTATTATTCCTTTTGTTTTGAGTTCTTGTACATCTGCATGATTTCCTGCTTATTCTTCATTTTTTTCATGTTTTGCTGCAAAATCATAAATCTGATGTTCTGTGATCAGATACTGCATCTGCATATCACCTTCCCAGTGATCGATCTCCTCTTCCGTTACCTGAAGATCATAAGCGATCCCTGCACGGATCAGCTTCGGATACCGTACAAAATACCGGTCATAATAACCCTTCCCATAACCGATCCGATTGCCAAAGAGATCAAATGCCACACCGGGTACCAGCACAAGACCATGTGTTTCTTCCATTTTCTCCTGTGTCACCGGCTCCATCACATGAAAACAGCCTTCCCGTACTTCACCAAGGTCACGAATCCGGTAAAAATCCATGGAATCTCCATGCACGCGTGGAAGTGCCACCGTCTTTTTCTGCTGTAAACAAAATTCCAATATATGCAGTAAGGAAACTTCCTTCCCAAGCGGATAATAACCATAGATCACTTCTGCCTGTGCAAACGCCTCTAAACCTCTTAACAGATCTTCAATCACAGCGGAACGCATCCGTACCTCCCCTGTGGTCAGTTCATTTCTGCGTGCCTTACATCTAGTGCGAAGTTCTTTTTTTGTTTCCATACTTTTCCCCAAGGTTTTCGATCGTTCCATCCGCATTCTTCACATCAATGTTATTCAGCTGACTCTTTAAATTGTTACGGACGGATGCAATATATTCCCCACGCAGTCTTGCCTGCTCGTCCTTTTCCTCCGGAGTCAGTCCTTCCGGGGTCTTAGACTTATGGTATAATTCATTGATTCGTCTGATTGTATCTTCGATCATACTCTGATTCCTTTCTAGCCCATACTCTCTTCAATAAAATCTGCAATATAAAAATCCTCATTGCGGTGTGCCTGAAACAGCGTACCGACAAAATCTCCCTCAAAAATCTGATGCAGGATACCAACATCCCTGCCGTTTGCAATGATCATATCTGCCCCGGATACCGTCGCAATCTTTGCTGCGATCAGCTTTGTTGCCATTCCACCGGTTCCGACATCACTTCCGGTCGTTCCCTTTGCCATTCCCTGTACATGCTCATCAAGCCTGTCTACATATGGGATCAGCTTTGCATCCGGGTTCTTATGCGGATCATCGGTAAAGAGTCCGTCAATATCAGATAACAGGATCAACAGGTCTGCCCCGACTAACGATGCAACGATGGCAGACAGCGAATCGTTGTCACCAAACTGCATCTCATAGGTAGAGACTGTATCATTTTCATTTACAATTGGGATCACACCCATGCGGAACAGTTCTTCAAAGGTATTCTGTGCATTCTTTCTTGCAACATTATCTAACATGGTATTCTTCGTCATCAGAACCTGTCCTGCCTGCTGGTGATACTCGGAGAACAACTTCTGATACGTCATCATAAGCCTCGCCTGTCCAACGGCTGCACATGCCTGCTTCGTTGAGATATTCTTCGGCCGCTCGGTCAGTCCCATAGACTGTCTTCCGACAGCGATCGCACCGGAGCTTACCAGACAGACATCGATTCCCTGATTACGGATATCACAAAGTTCCCGTACCAGACGTTCTACCTTAAACAGATTTAACTTTCCGGTCTCCTGATGCTGTAAGGAGGATGATCCGATCTTAACTACTACTCTCTTTTTATGTTTTAACATTTTTCTTAACTCTGCATCCATGTTTCTGCCTTCTTTTCTATCCTGATTTCTTCATTAAATTACATACATTTTTTACTTTAACACACTTTGTATGAAAAATCATCAAAAAAATATCTGATTACGTTTCCTGTTTTGCAAGCGGATCGATAAACCCGCTTAAAAACACGAGAAAAAACACCAGTCCCATTGTTGGCACATAGATCACCAGTGCCTTTAAGATGCAGCGGCGGGCGTCAAACGGAAACCTGTACCGGCATGGCATCCATTTGCCCCGTCTCCATGACACATGACACAAAAATCGCGCAGGCCATCAGGCTTGCGCGATTTTTCACAAGAAGGATCCGGCCTTACGCCAGAAACTTCTCAAGATTTTCATTTAATTTATTTGCCAGTTCTGTAAGATCGGACATTAAGAACGCAAGACCTTCCATCTCGGCAACCATCTGCTCTGTCATGCTCTCCGCATTCTCAGAAACTGCCGCACTGTCCTCCGCAGAGTCTGCAAGATCTGCGATCAGCTGTGACATGTTTTCTTTTGCCTGTGTCATGTCTCCAACATTCTTTTGCATATCGGATTCTTTGCGGTTTACATTGATAATACTCTCGCTCAGTTCGTCGAAAATTTTCTTTGTCTGATCTACGCTTGTCTCCTGGGCCTTTAATGTGTCACCGATCATAGCCATGGCACTTACGATTCCCTCGGTCTTGTTGACCAGTTCCTGAATATTTTCACCGATCTTCGCCGCAGAGTTGTTTGACTGTTCCGCCAGCTTCTGGATCTGCTGCGCAACAACCGCAAATCCCTTGCCCGCATCTCCGGCTCTTGCCGCCTCGATACTTGCATTTAACGCGAGCAGGTTCGTTTCTTCCGCGATGTCCGTAATGTATTCCGTCACGCTCTTGATCTGCTGAACAGACTCATTGGTGACTGCCACCTGAGCGCTGATATCTTTTGCGGTCTCCTGTGAAACTTTGCTACTCTCCAAAAGTCCCTCCAGGATACGCTGGCTTTCTTTTGCGGAGCGCTCCATCTCATTGGACAGCTCATCAATATCCTTGATCTGATTCAGCATAAGGTTGATCGCCTGATTCGACATTTCCACATCTTTTGTTGCGTTCTTTGTCTCGTCTCTCTGTACATTTGCCGTGGTGTTGATCTTCTCAACATTGGAGCTTGTCACCTTCGCCGCGGAAATAACCTGATTTGACGTGACATTTAAACGTTCTACCGCTTCTTTTAATTTGACGGTGCCAAGCTGCGTCTCGGATAAAAGTTCTGATATCTTGATCCGCAGTTTTTCGGTTCCCTGTGCAAGTTCCCCGAACTCGTCCATTCTCTTTGTATTGATCAGACGGTCATCCGAAAGATCACCCATGGAAACTTTGAGCAGGACACGTCTCACATCGTGCAGCACTTTGGTCAGCGCGCCGATATACCAGAAAATGAAGATGATAACCGTAAGCAAGATTACTAAGGAAACCGCAACACTGATAAAGATATAACGTTTTACAACCTGGTTTAATTCATCTGCCGACTGGGATGCCATGATCGCGCCGATCACGCTTCCGTCGCTTGACTGTGTGATCGGGATAATATAGGCATGGCACATTTTGTCATCAATGACAATGTTTTTGTACCAGAGCTCTGCGCCCTGCGCCAGGGTATAATTTTTGATATTGTCGCCCGCCTGCATTCCCATCCATCTCGCGTTGTCCTCATTGGTGATGGAGGTCATAACTGCCGTATCTTTATAAAAGAATGTAATATCGACGCCGGTCTTTTCTTTTAAGCCGTCTACGATAAAAGTTTCCGTGGAAACATCAAAGTTCATTCCACGCCAGACGTCTCCGTCGTCTTTTAACGCGTAATCACCGTATCCCTGACTGTCGTAGAGATTTAACGCCGCGATCGCGCTGGAATGCAAACTGTTTTTGGTCTCCTTATACATACCGTCTTTAAACTGTATCAGACCGATCACCACAGAAATAACGGTAAGAAGTACTAACGGCACACAACACAAGGTCAGCATCTTCTGCTTAAATCTGAACTTTGCCTTCATTCCGATCTCCTCCTTACATTGCGTCTTTTGTGATTACGGTAACACCGGTATCTGTCTTTGTATTTGTATCCGTATATTCTCCTTCTAATGCCTGGATCGCGATCTCCAATCCGTCATGTCCCATTACTTCCGGATTCTGCTGCATGGTTGCGTAAACAACGCCATCCGATACCAGAGAAAGAACTGCGTCCGAAGTATCAAAACCAACGACATTGCTCTCAGTACCGGCATCCTTTAACGCGTCACCGATTGCTACGGTCGTTCCCTCATTTGTACCGAAGAATCCTACATAACCGTTGCCCAGTCCGTCTGTGACTGTTGCTGTGACTTTGCTCGCATCATCCTCCATGTATACCGTATCCGCCAGTGTGTAACCGGTTCCCTCAAACGCCTCACGGAATCCCTGTTCTCTGGCAACACACGATGCGGTATCCTTTGTTACACCCATGATGCCGATCGTACCACTCTCAATACCATTGTCCTTTAAATCCTGTATCATGGTTTCTCCTGCGGTCTGTCCTGCTTTTTCATTATCGGTAGCAAGCGCTGTCACACAGTCAAAGCTTGCGGCACTGTCCACATATACGATCTTGCAGCCGGCATCCGCTGCCGCCTTTAAGCTGTCATTGACACCATCCGCGCTGTTTGCCGCGATCAAGATCGCATTCGCTCCATTTGCCACCGCTTCATCGATACATGCGCTCTGCAGTGCATCATCATGTGAATCCGGTCCGATCCATTTATAAGTAATATTTCCGATCTCTTTTGCTGCTGCCTGGCATCCCTTATCGATGGACTGCCAGTAACTGTCTGTCAGATCCATCGTGATCAGATAGACGGTATAACTGTTTCCGGAGGTTGTTGTCTTTGACGCATCATCGGATTTTTCCGTATCGTTCGTCTGCGCGTCACTTGCCGTACTTGCTTCCGCGACAGCTGAAGCCATCGGTTCATCCGGCATAATAATCTCCGGTGTTGTCGTTGCACCGCATCCCATCAGCATAGTTCCTACACATATTCCGCAAAGTATTGCTAATTTTTTTCTCATCTGTATTGCCCCCTTTACTTTTCGTATATTATACACTATTTGGTCGGGAACTGTCAAAATTTTGCAAAAATGGTATATATTTTTGCGCTTTCGGATGAGGTACAAAAGATCCCAGAAATAATTTTGTTGTGCTTCGTCTGAATTTAGACTATACTTACAACGTTATCTTTTGAAATACTATTATCCCATACAAAGGAGTCCATGATGAACTATAAATATAGAGCAAAAAAATGCACCGCACTTGTTTTATCCCTGATCCTGCTTTGTACCGGTCTTACTCTTACCGGATGCGGCAGGAAGCAGGAACTGACAAAGTCCGGCTTCTATTTTAATACGGTGATTACGATCACCTTCTATGACAGTGAGGATTCTTCCCTGATGGATGGCTGCTTTGCCCTTGCCGACCACTATGAGAAGCTTTTTAGCAACACCGTAAAAGGCAGTGACATCTATAACATCAATACACACGCCACCGAGCCTGTCACCGTTGACCCGGAAACCATCACACTGTTACAAAAAGGGCTCGAATATGCCAAAGTAAGTGACGGCAAGTTCGATATCACGATCGGTAAACTGTCCTCTCTGTGGGATTTTGGCAACAATGAGGGAACTATCCCGGATGACGCCGATATTAAGTCCGCACTTGCCACCGTCGATTACCATGCCATCTCCATTGACGGAGATACTGTTACCCTGACGAATCCGGATGCCATGATCGATCTTGGCGGTATTGCAAAGGGTTATATTGCCGATCAGATGAAAGCATACCTGAATGAAAATGGTGTTACCTCCGGTATGATCAATCTTGGTGGAAATGTCTTGACCATCGGGTCAAAGTCCTCCGGGGACGCCTATACGATCGGTATCCAGAAGCCTTTTGCAGAGGACGGAACAGCCATTGCAGCAGTTAAGATCTCCGATGCTTCCGTCGTAAGCTCCGGTGTCTATGAACGCTGCTTCTATGTCGATGATACCCTATATCATCATATCTTAGATACCGACACCGGCTATCCGTATGACAACGGACTGCTCGGTGTCACGATCATCTGCAAAAATTCCGTTGATGGAGATGGCTTAAGCACTACCTGCTTTTCCCTCGGACTGACCGACGGCATGAAGCTGATCGAATCACTCGATGATACGGAAGCGATTTTTATTACTGATGATTATAAGCTCCACTTTTCCTCCGGTATGGGAGATACGATTCCCTATACCCAGATGGACTAATTGTTTTCTGCAACCATATTGTTTACCCAGACCTGTTTTTTTACCAGGACAAATCCAATGATACACTTTACAATCTCGATTAACTGACACATCAGATAGACCGGTACGATCGGAAAGGTCGTCAGTCTTGTTAGAACCATCGCAAGCGGAATATCTACCACCCACACATATACACTGTCGAACAGGAATGTTACGATCGTCTTTCCACCGGAACGAAGCGTAAAGTATGCGGCATGCATAAACCCATAAAGCGGCATACATGCCGATGCCACACGTATAAATGACGTCGCATAGCTTCTCACCTGATCTGTTGTATTATAGATCTGTGGAAACAGCGGTGCCAATAAAAACATCACGGAACCGATCACGACACAGCAGAATATGGAAAAGGCGATCATCTTACGATCCTTATCCACAGCCTCTTCCATCTTACCTGCTCCAAGAAGCTGTCCGATCACGATCGCAATTGCACTTCCCATTGCAATATAGACAACATTAAAGAGGTTCGCTACCGTATTCGAAATATTAAATCCGGCGATCACCTCAAGTCCTCTCGTCGAATAGCACTGCATCATGGCAGACATTCCGATTGACCAGAGTGCTTCGTTGAGCATCAATGGAAATCCCTTCATCATGATCTGTTTGCACAATGCTCCCGGAATCCGGAAGTGACGGTATGCGCCAACAATAAAGCGGTTCTTTTCTACATGGCGGTGCGTCCAGGCCACAACGATCATACATTCCACGATACGTGCCATAACTGTCGCAACTGCAGCACCAAATACGCCAAGCTTCGGGAAGCCGCATTTTCCAAAGATCAACAGATAATCAAATACCAGATTTACGGCAACGGAAGCGATTCCCGCCTTCATCGGAAGGATCGTCTCTCCCGTCTCACGCAGTGTCTGCGCATACGCCTGTATGACCGCAAACGGAATCATGGAAGGCATTACTACATACATGTACTGTTTTGCATAATCAAAGGTAAGCTTTAAATCTCCGGCATCACTGCCCTCGTGCAGGAACAGATTGATCAGATTGCCACCGGCAGTCAGTAAAAGTACCATGCCAACTCCGGTTAAGATCAGGCAGGATACCAGTTTAAAACGAAACGCATTCCGCACGCCCTCGTGGTCGCCCTTCCCGAAAAACTGTGCACCAAAAATACCGGCACCGGATACCGCTCCAAAAATACAGATATTATACACAAACATCAACTGGTTGACGATCGCAACACCTGACATCTGCTCGGTACCGATCTGTCCGACCATAATATTATCTAACAGACTGACAAAGTTCGTGATTCCATTCTGTATCATAATCGGAATGGCTACAAACAGAACCATCTTATAAAATTGTTTATCTCCTACATATCTTCTTATCCACTGTTTCATTTTCTAATTCCTTATTTTACTTTTAAATACTACTTTAACTATTTCTCTAAATCTGCCTTCGAAAAAGATGCCGGGAATAATTCTGCCAATGTCATCGCCCGGTAATCCATTCCCTTCCCGGCCATCAGAACAATAAATTCTTCCGGCTCGGCAAACTCCTGTAACACCTGTCTGCACACTCCGCAGGGTGCAAGGTAATCATCGCCGTCTCCTGCAACTGCGATCGCTGTAAACTCCCGCTCTCCATCGGAAACTGCACGAAAAACCGCGGTACGTTCCGCACAATTCGTCGGTGTATAAGCTGCATTTTCAATATTGCAGCCCGGATAGATCCTGCCGCTTTTTCCAAGCAGCGCTGCTCCGACATGAAAATTCGAATATGGCGCATAAGACATCTTTTTTGCCTCGTATGCTGCCTGTATCAACTGTTCACATACTTCTTTTGCTAAACGCTTTTCTTCCATAATATATACCACACCTTTCCCTTACACCGGTCAACCTTCTAAGATCGTAACCGCAGAACTTGTTCCCAGTCTCGTGCATCCTGCCTTCAGATATGCTTCCATATCCGCTCTGCTTCGGATACCGCCTGCCGCCTTGATCTTAACACTACTTCCAACATGTTCCTTCATCAGAAGTACGTCCTCTAACGTTGCTCCTGCTGTTCCAAATCCGGTAGAGGTCTTAATAAAGTCTGCTCCGGCATTCGTAACCGCATGGCACATTGCAATCTTTTCTTCCCGCGTCAGATAACAGGTCTCAATAATAACCTTTAGAATCTTAGTTCCTATTGTCTGCTTGATTGTACGGATCTCTTCTTCCACCGCATCATATTTTTTGTTTTTCACATCACAGAGGTTGATGACCATATCAACCTCCTTTGCTCCATCCTTCACTGCGGTTTCCGCTTCTGCACATTTTGCAGCTGTATTCGCATAACCTAACGGGAATCCGATCACGGTACAGATCCGGATCCTTTCTCCATAGGTCTTATGCAGTTCTGCGACATAACAGCTCGGAATGCAGACAGAAGCAGTCTCATATCGGATTGCTTCTTCACATAACTTTACAATATCTTCCCAGGTTGTGTATGGTTTTAATGCTGTATGATCTACATGATGATAAATTTCTCTCTTTTCCATGATTACCGTCTCCTTTTCAAATGGTATAAGCCATATTCTATCCGAAACAGGCAAAAAAAGCCACCCTCTTTTTGGATTTTTCCAAAGACACACTTATTTCGGTATATTCCGTAAAAAGCTGTAAAATTTTCATGAAATAATTAAAGTTTCGTTAAATTTTTTAATTTTTTCTTGTGCTTTATTTCGTACATATGATAACATAGGTGCATATAGACTTGAAGGAGGAATTCTATGACTACAAATAAGTTTTGTGAAATCACACCTGAAATAATGAAATTAGCTAAATTAAGCTCCGAGTCTTCCTATATTTCACCTGATCTTTATAACAAATACGACGTAAAACGCGGTCTCCGTGATCTGAACGGAAAAGGTGTTTTAGTCGGATTAACGCAGATATCAGATGTATGCTCCACGGAAGTTGTGAATGGAGAGACCGTTCCTGCACCGGGAAGTCTTTTTTACAGAGGCTACAATGTTCAGGATCTTGTTCGTGGAATTAGTCCCGATAGCCACTTTGGTTTTGAGGAATGTACCTACCTGTTACTGTTCGGCAAACTTCCGACCAAGCAGGAATTGCAGGATTTTTGTGCACAGCTTTCGGAATACCGTACCCTTCCGACCAGCTTTGTCCGTGACATCATTATGAAGGCACCGAGTAAGGACATGATGAATACACTTGCAAGAAGTGTACTGACCTTATATTCCTATGATGACCGTGCGGATGATATTTCCCTTCCAAATGTTTTAAGACAGTGCTTACAGTTAATCAGTCTCTTCCCACTGCTCTCCGTTTACGGATACCAGGCATACCGCCATTATCACGATGGTGCCAGCCTTTATATTCATACACCGGATCCTAGTCTTTCTACCGCAGAGACAATTTTGCAGATCTTACGTCCGGACAGCAAGTATACACCGCTTGAAGCGAAGCTGCTTGACATTGCCCTGATTCTCCATATGGAACATGGCGGTGGTAACAACTCCACCTTTACGACACATCTTGTATCTTCATCCGGTACCGATACATATTCTGTCATCGCTGCATCACTTGGCTCCTTAAAGGGTCCAAAGCATGGTGGTGCAAACATCAAGGTTATCCAGATGTTTGAGGATATGAAGACACAGGTGAATGACTGGACAGATGAAGAGGAAGTCGGTAACTATCTGCGTGCCCTGCTTCATAAGGAGGCATTTGACCACGCAGGATTGATCTATGGTATGGGGCATGCGGTTTATTCCCTTTCCGATCCACGTGCAGTTATCTTCCGTTCCTTCGTCGAGAAGTTATCCCAGGAAAAGGGTTACGAGAAGGAATTTGCATTGTACAGTATGGTAGAGCGTCTTGCTCCGCAGATTATTGCAGACGAACGCAAGATCTATAAGGGCGTTAGTCCAAATGTCGACTTCTTCAGTGGATTTGTATATCGTATGTTAGACCTCCCATTTGAATTATATACACCGATTTTTGCAATCGCACGTATCTCCGGCTGGAGTGCACATCGTCTTGAAGAGATTGCTCACAATGGTAAGATCATGCGTCCGGCTTATAAGAATGTCGGTGAACGCAAGGAATATGTTCCGATCGATCAGCGCTCTTAATCAGACAAAAAAGACTTTTAAAATTTATAACAATTGACAAAATGCACAAAATATGTTCTGCAGACATTTGCAACGCTCACCGTGAACTAAAAAGCGCAAATAAAAGTTTGCTTTACATATTTTGTGCATTTTGCTTTTTGATTTTTACAAAATACCTTTTGACACCCAAATCTACAATTGAAGCCCTTATTCATCCCCGCCTGCAATATCTAAGGTAAACCAGAAGGTACTTCCTTTACCGACTTCACTGTTTACTCCATACTCGGCATTATGCAGTTCTAAGATATTTTTTACAATCGAAAGTCCCAGACCTGTTCCGGTCACTGCACGCTTATGTGTCTTGTCAACCTTATAATACCGGTCCCAGACATAAGCAAGTTCTTCGGGCGCAATTCCATCGCCATGATCCGTTACTTCAATTGTCACTTTTTCTCCTGCAATGATCTGCTTTACGATGACCGTCTTATCTGTTCCGGCATAGTTGATCGCATTATTGATCAGATTATAGATTACCTGATAGATCTTAAACTCATCGGCACAGACGGCAACTTCCTCCTCATATACAAAGCGGATGTTGTAACCTTCCTGCTCCTTGAGCTTATTATAGCGTTCGAGCACCCGCTTGATACTCTCTGTCAGATTAAAGACTTTATCCTCCTGCTTAAGTGCGCCTGCCTGAAGCTTGGAAATATCTAACATATCATTTACCAGATTCGTAAGCCGTTTTGATTCATCGATGACGACCTGGATATTTTCCGGTGTATTTTCTCCCGGCAGATCACGCATGACCTCTGCATAAGCAATGATCATAGTAAGCGGTGTCCGCAGGTCATGGGACACATTTGCGATCAGCTCCCTCCGCAGGCTCTCGGTCTTTTCTAACTCCTTTGTCATGGTATTTAGCGTATTCGACAGCTCTGTGATCTCCCGGTAATCCCTGCCGGCAAATTCCACACTGTAATCCCCTTTGGCGAGCTTTTTCGCAGAATCATTCACACGGATCATAGAGCTGGAGATCTTCTTCGAAAGTAATAATGCGATCAGTAAAGACAGCACTACCATGATAAGCGAGATATATACAAGCTGCTTTTTTAACGTGTTGACGGTCGCATCTACCGGTGTCAGAACACTGTTTACCATAATGACATACTCACTGCCGCCGGACTCTGATATCGTAACATAGATCACACTTTCTACCATCTTCTGTCCGTGATTCTGCCAGAAACGTTCTTCCTTCTGTGGGGTGTCAGGTGCCTCCGTATCTGCTTCCGGTGGTGCAATATGCTCATTCTCCGGTGCAGGCTCCGGATCATTAAATGTCATGTTCTTACTGCCTTCAAACTCAATCTTAGCTGTCCCGCCTTGTTCCTTTGCCTGTTCATAATACTGCTTAAAAACATCCGGCGGCATCGCTTCCATGGAAGAATTCATAATATATTCTGCATGATATATTTCTGATCCATCGGAATCCGTCACAAGAATACTCAGATTATTTGCCGCCGCAATCTCATCAATTGCATCTGAAGTTGCTTCGGTATCTGTCCCATCTGCTACAAGCTCTGTCACCTGTTTTAATACGCTTTCTGCTTCTCTTGTCTTGATCCGCTTATAAAAGGAATCGAGATATGCAATCTGAAACAGCCAAAGGATTACAAGAAGGACTGCGGTAAAAGCAAGCATGTAAAAAAAGATCTTCCATTTGATTCCGATTTTTTCTGATTTCATCCTCTGTTCCCTTCCTATGTATCAATAAATCCGGTTTAAGACACCTCAAAGCGGTAACCTAATCCACGAAGTGTAACAAGGAACTTCCGATACTCTCCGAGGCTCGAACGCAACAGCTTGATATGGGTATCTAAAGTCCGGTCATCCCCATAATAATCATAGCCCCATACATCCGTGATCAGTTTTTCACGTTCTAAGGCAATATTCCGGTTACGGATCAAATAAAACAGCAGATCATACTCCTTCGGTGACATGTCCACACGCTTTCCATCTACCGACACGGTTCGTCCGGTAAAGTCCACAAACAGCCCCTCAGCCTCAAACGTATCATGTTCTTTGCTTTCCTTGCCTTTATTACGGCTGATCACGACCTTTACCCGCATCATCAGTTCCTTTGGTGAAAACGGCTTGACCACATAATCATCGATTCCAAGCTCAAAGCCATGGATACGGTCATATTCTTCCCCACGGGCAGATAACATGATCACCGGTATATCCTTGGTTTTCCGGATCTCACGGCAGGTAGAAAAGCCATCTAACTCAGGCATCATAACATCTAAAATGATCACATCAAAGTCCATCTTCTTACAGATTGCGATTGCTTCCATTCCATCCCGGGCTTCCACGATCTCATATCCCTCAAATTCACCATATTTCCGAATGATCGCACGGATCTTCTCTTCATCATCTACTACAAGAATTCTCTCCATCTATCCTCATACCTTTCTGACTATCCACTGTATATAGTCAGCATACCAGTCCAATGTGACGGACATGTGATGAAAAACTGATTTATAAATTCAGATACTTCTCTCTCGCCTTGCGTAACAGACCAATGAAAAGTCCACAGGCGAGCAGAAAAACGCCCAGTGACACAATTCCAAACATCGTATTATGAAATCTGTATTCATTGATCATGTTGCATACTCCGTAAAGCAGTGTCACCACACCAAATACAATCATGCGGTCTGCAACCATTGCGATAAAGTTCTTCTTATCCTTACACTTAAACATTTCCTCCGGAGATGCCACAAATGAACTGACTTCTCCCTTTGCCTTCATCTTAATCGCTGAAAGTAATACATACAGTCCATATAATGCCGCTGCCCCGTCAATGATATACTGCCAGTTCCAATTACCCATCTTCTGTCTCCTTTATGCATTTTCTTCTATCATCATATATGATTCATTCTGATCCCGCAATGTGGAATTTGCCGATTTTTCAGACAATTTGTCATTGAAAGTTGTCGGTTTCTATTGTAAAATATTCTTATGTATATGACACAATCTATTTGGAGGGTTACTTATGAAACTAGAAAATGTAAAAGTACTAATCGGGGATGATTCGATTCTTGCACGGAAGCAGTTAAAGGATACGATCGCTGCTTCTTATGATGTGACTTTTGTAGAAGCTGTAAATGGTCAGGAAGCCATTGATCTTTACAAAGCAGAAAAGCCGGATCTTGTTTTTCTGGATATTGTTATGCCGGTCAAGGATGGTATCACAGCAGTTTCCGAGATCATGCAGGCAGATCCTTCCGCGAATATTATTATGGTATCTTCCGTTGGCACACAGTCCCAGCTGAAAATGGCGATTGAAGCCGGTGCAAAAGACTTCATTCAGAAACCATTAGATGCTGAACAGTTAAAGACTGTTATTAACGCACGTTTTGAAGGGAGATAAAGAATATGTACACTCAGTTTTTTGGTAATTTTTTACTTCATAAAGGTGTTATCTCTGCTCCGGAGCTTGTAGAAGCCATGAAAAAGCAGGCTGACGTTCATCTGAAGCTTGGTACAATTGCAATCCATGAAGGAATGCTGACCGCATCCGAAGTAGATAATATTATAATTATGCAGACACATGAAGACAAAAAGTTCGGTGAACTGGCAATCGAGCATGGTTATCTGACCAAAGAACAGGTTCAGGTATTATTAGATAACCAGAAACCGGATTATCTTCTGCTTGGTCAGATCTTAATCGAGGAGGGTAAGCTGACAAACAGTGACTTCGAGAATCTGATCTCTGACTATCAGTCCCAGACCGAGATCTTTGATCTTGAGGCTAATGTATCACAGCATGAAATGGTCCGTAAGCTGTTAGCTGATTTCTGTCAGTTTGATGATCCTAAGACCTCAGAACATGCAACCGATTATCTGACACTCTTATTCAACAACCTGATCCGTTTCATCGGCAATGACTTTACACCACTTGACCCGATCAGTTGTAAAGAGTACCCGACCAATTACTGCATCGCACAGCATATCTCCGGTAAGATTGCAATTCAGGCAGCTATGGACATGGAACCGGAAGCAGCGATCTCTTTCGCTTCCCGCTATGCACATGAAGATTTTACCGAATTTGATGAATATGTAAAGGCTTCCTTAGAAGACTTTTTAAATCTTCACAATGGTCTGTTCAATGTCAATATGTCAAACAGCCGTTCCATTGAACTTTCTCTCTGCCCACCGGAAGCACACAGTAAGGATGTATTAGATTTCCAGAAGACCTCTTATATCTTCCCTGTTATCTTCCCATTCGGAACGATTCATTTTGTTCTTGCTTTTTAAATAATATCTGATTGGTTTTTCTACCTTTCAGACAACATAAAAATCCGCAGCCGGCCGGCTGCGGATTTTGTTATCGTTATCGTACACCAAACGGTGCACATTTCAAACTTAAATATTTAAGAACTTCTTAACAGTAGCTTCCATCTCATCTACTTCACATACAGTGTCATGTAATATAGCTGCACTGCGGATATCTTCAATTGCCTGTGGAACTTTTACATTTGCAATCTTGCTTAACTCATCTACCAGTTCAAAGTCTGTCATGGAATCATACTTGTGATCGATCGCATCCATAACACTTCTGGTGAACTTAAACGGGCTTGCAGTAGATGCAATGACAGTCTTTGTCTCTGTATCTCCTGTCTCTGCCTTATACTTACCATATACACCGGCTGCAACAGCAGTATGTGTATCAATGACATATCCGGTATCCTCGTAAAGCTTCTTGATCACTTCCGCTGTCTCTGCCTCACTGGAGTAATTACCATAGAAGTCTGAAAGCTGTGCCTTCATCTCCGGTGTGATCTCATACTTACCTTCTGTGGTAAGTTCTTTCATAAACTCTGCATTCTTTGCAGCGTCATTTCCGGCAATACGGTAGATCAGACGCTCTAAGTTGCTGGAGATCAGAATATCCATGGATGGAGAGGTAGTCAGGATAAACTCACGGTTCTTATCATATGTTCCGGTTGAGAAGAAATCATATAATACTTTGTTATCATTCGAAGCACAGATCAATTTAGCGATCGGCACTCCCATATTTTTTGCATAGAATGCAGCTAAGATATTACCAAAGTTACCGGTCGGAACTACAACATTGATCTTCTCATCCTTTGCAATTTCTCCATTTGCATACATCTTTGCATAAGCGTATACATAATATACGATCTGTGGAACCAGACGTCCGATATTGATCGAGTTTGCAGATGAGAACTGATAGCCTGCAGCATCCATCACCTTTGCAAGCTCCTTATCAGAGAACATCTTTTTCACACCGGTCTGTGCCTGGTCAAAGTTACCATTGATACCAACGACAAAGGTATTCTCCCCCTTCTGCGTTACCATCTGCTTCTCCTGAATCGGGCTTACA
>OBLI01001489.1_pt1 | contig 22646 bp, 17 predicted proteins | sample 1519701 | NCBI WGS metagenome assembly OBLI01 (sample SAMEA3663005, study PRJEB22513) | pig gut metagenome | biome: pig gut; feature: pig-associated habitat; material: faeces | place: France | collected 2012
TTGCTACTTCTTTGTGCACACAAAGAAGTAGTACGAAAGATAAAAACAGAAAAAATCCGCAATTTTCGCTTTGTAATTAGCTAATTATTCAATTTCATAAGCAAAAAATGGCTACACTAAAAAGCATAGCCATTCACAACTTTAAAAATACTCATTTATGAAATTACGTTGCTTGGGGAACAAACTGTCCAACAGCTCCAGCTTCTCCTCCGCCCCAGCCTTTACCCGAATGCGTCCTGCTTCGTAAAGCTCCGTAGCACTAAAGGCCCCAAAATACAGCTGGGTAAAGGTGCCCATATCCATAATTACTTCCTCTTGCTCAATCGTAGTCTTAACCTCAATAGAGCCAGCTTCAACATACAGCTTCAGCAGATGATTATTTCTGTCGATTACCTTATCCGTCAACAGCAGCACCACACTGCCAGTTAAAGCCCCACTAGGCACTGCCAGCTTTGCCAGCGCCTTGCGCGCGTCCAAACAGCGAGCCATCATAAAGGGGCGTAGCTGAGGTGACAGGGCTTGGTCAGCAAAACCTAAATACGTCTTATCCCAAGCTGGTGCTAGCCAAGAAAAATCTGTAGCGGAGCTTTGGTGCATGGCTGCATATTGCAGCAAACGATTGCGGGCATCTGCCCCATCTGTCAAAAGCTCGTGCACAGTAAAGCAGCCCTCGCTAAGATAATAGAACATATACCCGCAGGCCTCACCTGCTCGATAGACTACGGCACACTGCATTCCCTCTAAGCCGTGCACTGTTAAGAGCTTTTGCCACTGGAAGTCGGTGCGCATAGGCACACCATTGTAATTTGATGTCAGTTTGGCGTATAGCGGTGCCAAAAGCTCCTTGCTGAGTTCCATCCGCTCCACCGCCAACTCCTTGCCCTTAGCCTGGGCCAGCTCCCGGCCCAAATCAGCCAGCTTCATTTTATATTGCAAGCCATAGTAGCAATAAGCAAATTCATATGGCAAATAGATACCTGCGTAAATCGGCATCAATGTGGCAAAGGTAAAGCCTTCAGAGCGCAACACATCAAAGGTTGTCGTCAAAAGCGGTCCAAAGGCGTGCTGCCCCCGTGCCTCCGGTGCAGTAGCCACACCCACTAAGTACGGCGTCAGCTGCTCCTCGCCATGAATACGTAGCATATAGGGATTCACATGCACCATGGTACGCAGCTTTTCGCGTTGCTTACCCTCAGCATCCTCAGGACCAAACTTTTCAAAGCCGCCAATTACCATATTATTCTTACCAACATACTCATTAAAGTAATACTGAAAAAAGGGCTCCAGGCGCTTTTCAAAGCAGTAATCCCACAGCTCCTCCACTTGGGGCATGCGCTCAGCGTTAACCACACGATAAATCATGCTTCACCTCATTTAAAAAAGACATTATACTTCTTCACCATAAACTCCGGATGCAGTGCCTCCTTGGCATTGCGCAGCCCCGGAATGCCCATATCCTCTTCACGGTTGATATAAATCACATCATCCCAGGCATGGGCGGCAAACTCCTTGGTAATAGCGGTGTACAAGCCGCGCACATTGTGGTCGGCCTTTTCCACATGCAGCACCGCTGTATCTTCATTAATCTTTTTACCAAAGCTAAAGGCTTGGATTTTGCCATCAAAGCGAATTGCTCCACCGCGTAGCTCCAGCTGCTCAAAGCTCAGAAAGGCCTGCTGGATAGCATACAGCTCGCACTCTAGGCTCGGGTCCTCCGCCTTATGCTCGTTGCACCATTTTTCACCAAATTCCAGGCATTCGCGCATATTGGCGAAGGTGATGGGCTCATAGGTAAAATCTGGATGGGCCTTGCAAAAAGCGTTATAATGATTCTTTTGCCCGTGTAGCTTGCGTCCAGCCATAGTGGCCAGCTTTTCGCGCAAATAAACATAATCCCAGTTATCTCTATCCTCAATATATTCCAGACCGGGCATAACCTTTTCAAAGCGCTCCTTGGTAAAATCATAAATACCATGCATCTCGAAAGGACCGCCATTGCTTTCGCGAATCTCTTCGATTAAACGTGGCAAATCCTCATCCTTGCCACCGAAGGGCTGCAAATAAAAATCGACATTATTACGACGCACCTTGTACAGCAAAAAATCGTGAGCTACACACCAATAAATATGGTAGCAGTCACGCCATACATAGTTATTGGAGAAGGCACACTCACTGCCCCTTTGATGACTTTTGGATATATAGCTTTCAAACAATGGCTTTTGAGCCAAAGTAACCTTTTGGAATTCTAAAATTTTGATGACCCCCTCGTCAATCTCTACTATTCCCATATATATTATACCAATTACTGGGTTTTGTAAACTATAAAATTGGCACTATTAACAACTTCTTCACAAAAAAGAAAAGCGCCCGCCCAGCAGACGCTCTTCGCCTAAGCTTATACATTGCGCAAGCGCCTTAATAACGCCTTAGCCAGCGCAATGCCAGCAATGCCGGTTACAAGCTGGGGCACGCTCATAGCGAATAACAGCATTCTGCGCACATTTAGCTGCTCCAAAGCCAGCAGCTCTAGCACCAGCCAAGCTCCTGCTAGCATCAGCACTGCCTTTACCAGCGGTGGCAGCAGTAAGTACAGCCATTTTTTGTTCAGCAATGTGGCTAACGCCAGCACAAAAACAGTATTGCCCAGCCATACCACAGGTAATAAAAGAGGTACAGCTAATTGTCCCTGCAAATAAGCAGTCACAGGCAGCAAAGCCCCTAAAAGCAAGGCCGTGCTCCTGCCGTTTAGCTGCAGGGTCAGCGTAAGCATCATATGCACCAGCGTACCAATCAGGAAGGTTGATACGGGCAGGGGTAAGGGTACTACTAAGCGCAGTCCCTGCAGCGCCAATGCCAAAGCAATGAGCAGCGCACCCCGCGCCAGTTGGCGACTATGCATGCTTTGCAGGGCATTCCTTAGCCACAAAAGCAGCATAAGCCTCCTGCAGCTTGGGCAGCAGCTCGCCCACCTTACCACCGTTCACAAAACCACGGTCAATTTTGGTCACAGGCATAAACTCGCAGCGAGGACCACACAGGAAGGCTTCATCAGCCTTCAGGGCAAAGTCCTTGTCAAAGGCACGCTCGATGATTTGCAAATCGAGGTCCTTGGACAGGCGCTCCATCAAAAGACGACGTACTACATTTTTATGGATAAAATTATTCTCGGGATGGGTCCACAGCACACCATCCTTATAAATAAAGAAGCTTGCTTCGGTGGCTTCGGTGATTTTGCCATCACGTACAAAGAGTGCATCATAGGCACGACTAATGGTAGCCTTTTGCTTAGCCACAACCTCGGGCAGACGGTTCAGGGTGTTTACATCACAGCGACTCCAACGCTCGTCCTTTTCGGTAATCACGTTCACACCCTTAGCACGCTTTTCTGCCAGAGCTGCACGGTCCACCGGCACAGCAAACATAGTCAGGCGGGGCACGGAGGGCTCAGGATAAGCCAAGCCGTAGGGTGCGCTACCGCGGGTAATTTGAGTATAAATTTCGCAGTCCTGCAAGCCAGTAGCAGCAATCAAGCTTTCGTGGAACTCTACCAGCTCCTCAATCATATACACGCCGGGAATTTTTACGGAAATAACAGAATCAAAAAGATTGTTCATCAAGGGCAACAGCGCAAAGCAACGGCCATTATACACGGGCACCAGCTCGAAGACGCCGTCACCAAAGTTGTGGCCACGGTCATTAACATCTACGAATGCTTCCTCTATGGGCATAATCTCGCCATCAACCAAAACTAAATTAGGATTTTGCTCGTTCATGCGTATTCCTCCATTACATTATATGTATAAAATAATTTTTTCTAAAACAAGCACACCTATTTCCCATTTTATAGTATAATTAGAAAAGATGTGATAATAATATTATTATACACCATGTTGCTTACTTTGGCAAAGCATGCCTTAGGAAAACTCGCACAAATTATTCTTTGAGGGAACATAATATGAGCCATTTACCTACAATCATCACCGACCTAGCCATGATTCTTTTGGTCGCAGGTGTTACAACAATTCTTTTTAAAAAAATCAACCAGCCCCTAGTTTTGGGTTATATTATTGCCGGCTTTATCACCGGCCCTAATTTCGTCTTCTTCCCTACTGTGGCCGACAAGGTTAACGTGCAGGCCTGGTCCGAGATTGGTGTTATCTTTCTACTTTTCGCCTTGGGCCTTGAGTTTAGCTTCTATAAGCTCAAAAAGGTGGGCAGTACGGCCTTTGTTTCCACCGCCGTGATCATCTTTAGTATGCTTTTTGTGGGCTATGGCGTGGGCCAGCTTTTGGGCTGGAGCCATATGGATAGCATCTTTTTAGGGGGCATGCTTTCCATGAGCTCCACCGCCATTATTATCAAGGCCTTTGACGATTTGCAGCTACGCGAAAAAAGCTTCACCGAGGTGGTCTTCGGCGTGCTCATCGTGGAGGATATTGCCGGCATCGCCATGATGGTTATCCTAGCCACTATCGCCGTTGCCACCAGCGGTATTTCCACAGTTGAGTTGGCCTTAAGCGTTGGTCGCTTGGTGTTCTTTTTAGTGCTGTGGTTTGTGGCCGGCATGTATCTCATCCCCACATTTTTCAAAAAAGCGCAAAAGCTGATGACCGATGAAACGCTTGTGGTTGTATCCATTGGCCTGTGCCTAGGCATGGTTTACCTAGCGACAAGCTTGGGCTTCTCCAGCGCACTAGGTGCTTTCATCATGGGCTCCCTCATCGCCGAGGCTCCCAACGCAGAGCATATTGAACATCTAGTGTCACCTATTAAGGATCTCTTCGGCGCTGTATTTTTCGTGTCCGTAGGCATGATGGTTAATCCTGCTCTGCTTTTAGATTATGCCGTTCCGGTGGCTGTTTTGGTAGCCACTACGATTCTTGGTCAGCTCTTCTTCTCGACCTGTGGCGTGCTAGCTGCTGGCCAAAAGCTGCACACAGCCGTGCTCTGCGGCTTTTCTCTGACCCAAATTGGTGAGTTTTCCTTCATTTTAGCCACCCTAGGCATGAATTTAGGTGTAACGAGCGACTTTTTGTATCCCATTATCGTAGCCGTTTCCGTTATCACTACCTTCACCACACCCTTCTTTATCAATGCTGCCGAGCCGGCTTATGCCAAGCTAGTCAACATTCTGCCCCAACGCTTTTTGGACTGGTTGGAGCGCTACACCGACAATAATGATATCAAGGGTGACCAGGATTGGAAAAACCTGTTGACCGATTATGTGCTGCATATGGTCATTTATGCAACACTGCTTTTCGCCATTATGCTGGGCTCCAGTCTCTATTTGCTGCCCTATCTACAGGACAATTTGCAGCTGCCCTATGCTAATTTTATTGCTGCCGCTGCTACCTTTCTTGTAATGGCTCCCCTACTCAGAGCCATCCTAGTAAATAGAGCCGGTAGTGCTGAACTCTTCTCCATTCTTTGGTTTAAACGTCGTGCCAACCATCTTCCCTTAATGATTCTCATTTTGGGTAAAGTACTTTTAGCCTCTTGCTCCCTTTATTTCATCTTCAACGATTTAATGGGTATCCACGGAATACTGGCCTTCGGAGCAATTATCGTGGCTGTTTATTTTATTGCTTCCTCCGACTGGCTCATGGGCGAATATTTGCGCATTGAGTCACGCTTCCTGGTTAATTTGAACGAAAAACATATGCGCAAGCACCGTGAAGCCCAAGGCGGCGAGCAGGGCCATTGGTTTGACGAGGAGCTTTATCTTGCCTATTACAAGGTGGCTGATAATTCGCCCATTATTGGCAAAACCATGAAGCAGCTGGCCGTTCGTCAATACTACGGCTGTAACGTGCTGCAAATACGCACGCCCCAAGCCACCATTGATATGCCCGGTGGCGAAGTTATGGTGACCAAGGGAGCCAATCTTTTGCTCATTGGCAGCGCAAGCCAGCTCAAGATTATGGATGCAGCCATTATCCAACGTCATTTAGAGCTACATCGCCTCTGGGGACCAGTAACCATGCGCCAATTCATGCTGGAGGACCATGCCTATGCACCGGAGCAGCAATTTCTGTCCTTAGCTATCACCATTGATAAGCATTCACCCATTCTTGGCACCTCCTTAAAGGCTGCCGATTTACGCCAAAAATGGAGCTGCTTAGTTATCGGTCTCGAGCGCGGCGCCTTTACCATTACCAACCCCAATGTCTCCTTGGTCTTTGAAGAGAACGATTTGCTATGGGTATTAGGCAAGCAAAAGATGATGAACACGCTGATTAGAGAAGAAATCTTATAATTTATTTAATTATGCCTGTCCTGCGCAAAGACTTCACGCTCTCCTCCATTGTTACCATGCCGTTGCGGGCCCCTGTCTGCAAATACGACTGCAGCTGATGCACTTGCCCCTCGCGTATTAAATGGCGCACGGCATCCGTAGCTACTAAAACCTCGTAGGCAGCTACTCTACCCTGGCCATCGGCCCGAGCAAGCAGTCTTTGGCTAGCCACAACAGCTAAGCTTTCGGCTAGCTGGCTGCGCACAAGCTGCTGATTTTGCTGCAAGCCATCCACAATACGATTGACGCTGCTGGTTACATCCTGCGTATGCAGTGTAGCCAGCACTAAGTGCCCTGTTTCTGCTGCCGTTAAAGCGATGGCCATGGTTTCGCTATCACGCAGCTCCCCAACTAGAATAACATCCGGGTCTTCTCTGAGAGCTGCCCGCAGCCCTCGCGCAAAGCTCGTAGTATCACGCCCTATTTCCCGCTGGTGAATCAAGGATTGGCCAGCGGGATATTCATATTCTATGGGGTCTTCTAGTGTCACAATATGTACGGCTCGAGTAGCATTAATGCGCTGCACCAACGCGGCTAGCGTAGTCGTTTTACCGCTCCCCGTTGGGCCAACAATTAAAACTAAGCCCTGGCTCAGCTCCGTTACGGCCTGCAGGGCAGGTGGCATCCCTAAAGCCTCGCATTCTGGCACCACGTTATTCAAAAGCCGTACCGCCATAGCATATTGATCGCGTTGACGATAAATATTTAGTCGATAACGCTCATTGCCCCAGCGCCAGGCACAGTCGACCTCACCGCGTCGCTCCAAAAGCTGCCGGGTATAATCGGGCAGTAATGCCACAAACTCCGCCAGCTGCGCAGCAGTAACAGGTGTTGGAACAAGCTGCTGCAGGTAGCCGTCAAGCCGCACCATCGGTGCTCCACCCACAGTCATATGTAAATCCGATGCACCCAAACGGCGTGATTCTTGAATAAAACTAATGCACATACTGCGCCTCCCGGCTGCTGCCATAATGCATGGTAGCAGCTATTTCTTCGCCCACAATTCCCGCTCGCCATAGCTCGCTTACTGTGGTTTGCTCAGCCAACACCTTAGCTACAGCGTCTGCATAAATGCTGCGCCAGCCTAAGGCTGCACCATGACTTAAAAGCGCCGCTTTACCAGCACCAGCACTAATCAAATCGCCCATATATTCATCCACCGGCAAAAGCTCCTGCACAGCCAAGCGACCAGCATAGCCAGTGTAACGGCAGTGGCTGCAGCCGCGACCTCGTTTGAGCATCAATGGCTCTTCCCTTTGCTGAGTAGCTAGCTGTAAAAACTGTTGCTCCTGCGCCGTAGGCGTATAATACTCAGCGCAATGGCTACAAATTCGCCGCACCAAACGCTGGGCCAACACACCCCGTAAGGCAGCAGCTAACAAATAAGCCTCCAAGCCCATATCAAGCAGCCGTGCCACTGCACCCACGGCACTATTAGTATGCAGGGTGCTCAGCACCAAATGGCCGGTTAATGCCGCCTGCACTGCCATGGCAGCAGTTTCACGGTCACGAATCTCACCAACCATAATGATGTCAGGGTCTTGGCGCACCAAGGAGCGCAAGCCAGTAGCAAAATCTAAGCCTGCTTTGCGATTCACTGCAACCTGATTAATCCCCTCCAGCTTAAACTCAACTGGGTCTTCAACAGTAACAAGATTAAGCCCCTCCTGCTGCAGCTCCCGTAGCGTGGCATACAGGCTAGTGGTTTTGCCGCTGCCCGTGGGGCCAGTAAATAAGAATAAGCCGTGCGAAGCAGCCAAGAGGCCACGATATATTTTAAGATTTTGCGAACTCATACCCAAATCCTCTAGTCGCCGCATACCCTGTTCCTGGTCTAAAATGCGCACTGCAACCTTCTCGCCATTGATAGTTGGCAGGGTGGAAAGACGTAAATCGATGCTGCGGCCAGCATAGCTTAACTGCCAACGCCCATCCTGAGGCACTCTCTTTTCAGCAATGTCCATGCTGCTGAGCACCTTCAGCTGGCTCACCAAGGAGCTATAGCTGCTCTGCGGCAGGCGACAAAGCTCCTGCAAGAGTCCGTCAATACGCATGCGAACCCGCACCTCTTTAGCCAAGGGCTCCACATGCACATCACTAGCCTTGTTTCTGATAGCTTCTTCCAAAAGCTGCTGTGCCAACTTGCCATTATTCATAAATTCCATAGTGCATCCCCCTTTATGAAAAGTATTGTCAAGCGCGCTTGCTTAATCCTATTCTAACACATAATTTTCAAAATTCAATACCTAATTATTTATTTTCTGATTTTTTCTAATTGAGTATTGTTTTTTGATTTTTCTTGCGTTATAATATAGTCGATGCATCAAATAAGCACATTTGTCTACAGGAGGTTTTAGTAATGAAACACTACAGCAATGCTCTTATTTTAGCCTGTATTACTCAGCTATTTTGTTTTGTAGTAACTGCACAAGCGCAAGCTTCTATCCGTAATCCTTTTCAGGCTCCACCGCCTATCACTAACGAATCTTTTGTTGGCGCAAGCACATCTTTACCACCAGCAGCAATAAACAATCATAGCCAAAGGCTGTATCACCTAAGCTATGCTCAGGCAGGTGAGCTCTCCCAAGCCATCAAGGGACTTTTTAGTGGTGCGCTTGGCGTGGATAAAAGCACTAATAGCCTCATCCTTTATGGTCCTCCCTCCGAGCATCAACGCTTGCAAAGCCTGCTCCAGGCCGTGGATATAGCCACTAAGCAGGTCACCCTTGAGGCGAAAATTATTGCCCTGAGCCAGGAGCATAATAAAAATCTAGGCATAAATTGGAATTGGGACACCATTCCCCAACGAGACAGCGATGGCGATGCCGAGCAGGACGAGAGCGAAACAAGTGATAATGACTTTGGGGGCAGCTTTAAATTCTGGCGTGGCTACAGCTTTCGCTTTAATGCCACACTTAACGCTTTAATAGCAAAGGGTAAGGCCAAGGTTTTGGCCAAGCCACGCATCATCACCATCCCCGGCCGTGAAGCTAGCATTTTTATCGGCGACCACATTCCTGTGCAAACCGAAAAGCACGATAGCGGTGGTTATTACACTGCTACCGAATATTTAGACGCGGGCATTAAGCTGCAGTACCTGCCCCTCATTAGCCAGGATGGCAAAATGGTAACGGCCAAGGTCCACACAGAAGTCAGCACGCCTGTGCTTATTAGCGAGCTTAAAAATTATCGCATTACTAGTCGCACGGCCGATACCCATGTGCGCATGTTTTCCGGTCAAACCCTGGTTATCGGCGGCCTAATTTCTGAGGAGGAGCAAAACTCCCTGCAAAAAATACCCTTTCTAGGCGATTTGCCCCTTTTAGGCAAGCTTTTTAGCAACCGAACTAAAAGACGCAGCAAGGTGGAGGTGATGCTGTTACTCACGCCCCACATCACCGATGCCGGCTCCTCCCCGGCCATTTACCAGCAGCCTATCGAAGGCTAAAAAAAGAGCTACTAGCCATCATCCGCTAGTAGCTCTATATAATATTGGGTTATTTACGTATTAAGATATGCTGTTTATAAATTCTCTTTAAGCAGGTTGCGGCCCAGCATGCGGTTATATTCCCATGCTCCCTTACCCTCACGCTGTTCAAATTGATTCATAATAGCATTAATTTCGTCAGCATAATGCACAATAAAGGCTTCTCGCGTTGCGCAGGCCACCGGAGACCCCTTTTCGTTCTCACCATGATGTGACAAAAGAATATGCTGCAGCTGCTCCAAACGGTTGGGTGGAATGTTCAGCTTAGTAGCTGCCTCCTGCACCATTAAGCTGGTAATGACAATATGCCCCATAAAGCGTCCTGTGTTCGTATAAGGAAAGCCAATTTCAGAAGAAATTTCTTTAATCTTGCCTAAATCATGCAGCAGTGCACCGGTAATTACCAAATCCTTGTCCACGCCTTCAACCCTGTCCGCCATGGCAACAGCTAAGTCTGCCACATCTACTGAATGCTGCAGCAGCCCGCCAATATAAGCATGATGCAGCTTCATACCCGCTGGGTTATGTACAAAGGCATCATAGGTATTGCCACTAAATACAGTCTCTAACAGCTTGCGCAAGGTGGGAGTGCGCACAGCCTTGATATAATTGGCCAGCTTATTCTTATAAGCCTCCACATCAAAATTACCTGTGGGCACCAAATTACTGATATCGTCGCCGGGAACTAAATCTGCTAAGCCATTCAACAACAGCTGCAGCGACATATCATTGGCAATTTTATTGATGTCCACACTGCCGCTGATCAAAAAAGCTGTGGGCCCCTCCAAATTACGCATTTTTTCGGCCAAGGCAGTTTCAAAGCAAATAAAAGCTACGTGGCCACTATTATCCTCTAAAATGCCACGAGCAAAAACACCTCCCTTAGAGGTTATGCCCACCTTTTGCACTCGCACCAAAGCAGCTTGACGCAACACCTGTTGCCCAGCCTTCAATTCACTAAGCATCATGATTTTCACCTTCTAATCTATATGCATAAGCATTTAACAATATATTTTCAAGCCAAGATTAGCTTTAGCTTCTAAACATGCTTTAAAAGTAGCTCCTCCTTGGCCACCTTCAGGGTAATATTCCAATCCTTTTCCGTAAAACGCAGGGATAATCTATCTGCCCAATTCTCCAATATCGGCCATTCTGTGCATTGGTGACCAGCATCAATAATATTCAGGCCGCTAAACACTGCTCTTTGTGCATCATGATATTTTACATCGCCCGTAAGTAGCGTATCGGCCTGTTGGCGCAGTGCTTCCTCAATCAAATCGCTGCCAGCGCCACCACAAACGGCTACCTTGTGCACCGCACGGCCTGCATCACCAATTACTATGTAATCAGCACGCAGCTGCTTCTTTACATGCTCGGCAAACGCCTGCAGGCTACATTCTTGCACGTAACCAATTCGTCCCAGGCCATTATTATTATCTAAAACATCTTCATCAGTAATGCCCAAACGCTTTACCAAGGCATCATTAACACCGTTGGACACACAATCCAGATTCGTATGCGCACTGTAAACAGCAATGCCGTGCTCTGCAAGCTGCAAAAGCAGCTCCTGCTGCCAATTGGCATCTGTAACCTGTGCTAAGCGTTTAAAAATAGCCGGATGATGCGTAATCAGCACATCGGCCTTAAATTCAATGGCCTGCTTTACGGTACTAGCCGTCATATCTAGCGCTAGCATAATTCTATGCACAGCCTTGCCGCTTCTGCCCAGCAGCAAGCCCACATTATCCCACTCCTCCGCCAAGTGAGGTGGGGCCATTTCTTCCAAAAGCTCAACTAATTCTGCAACCGTGATTTGTTTTTTCATAAAGCAACTCCTTCGGCTTAGACAATTAATTTATACTTCCACTAGCTTATCCTTATACTTAGCCTTGAGCTCTGCCAAGGCCTGTGCCAGCTGCGCAGTCTCTTGATACTTTGCGCTGGCCTTTGCACGTTCACTACGAGCCATGTTAGCTAAAAGCTCCTGTAGGCTAGCTTCCTGGCGTGCAAATTGCTTCGCCAATAAAGCATGCCCCTCCCGCAGTAAAGCAGGCCCAACTAAATATTCTGCTTCACTGTAGCAAGCAGGCTCTATTGGCCCACAAGCAGCGTCGCCAGCACCACTCTTGGGCATAGCACAACTAGCTTCGCGCTCAGCACAGATGATTTCGTAAAAATGTAGCTCATCCTCCACTAGCTCTTCATGAATAATATGCCAGCCCTTATTCACCAGCCAACGGCGCAAGGCAGCAGCTCCGGCCATGGGCTGGAGGATAAGACGTCGTACACTAAGTGCAATAGACATATCCGCTGCCAAAATACTGCTAATTGTGCTACCACCCATACCGCAAATGGCAATGCAATCTACCTCACCAGGCTTGAGCACCGCTAGGCCACTACCCTGACGCACGCTGATGGCAGCGACAGCACCATGCATGGCCACCGTCGTACGCGCTGCCTGACAGGGCCCTGCAGCTATATCACCGGCTACCGCACTAGCAATAATGCCCTTTTCTAATAACCAAACCGGCAAATAGGCGTGATCCGTACCGATATCAGCAAAGGCTGCGCCCTGAGGAACAAAGCTTGCCACCGCTTGTAATCTTTTATCTAAGTGCATATCAAAAATTCCTCTATACTTTCTTTTTATTCCATTTGTGCCATATATAACTTATAGTATTCGCCCTTTTTAGCCATCAATGCTTCATGGGAGCCCTGCTCCAAAATACCTGTACGACTTAAAACAATAATTCTATCCACATGGCGAATTGTCGCCAGCCTATGCGCTACTACTAGGGTGGTGCGATTATGGCTCAGCTCGTTGAGCGCACCCTGAATATTCTTTTCGGTTTCATTATCCAAGGAGGATGTTGCCTCATCTAAAATTAAAATAGGCGGATTTTTTAAGAAAACTCGAGCAATAGCAATGCGCTGCTTTTGCCCACCGCTTAATTTTACACCACGCTCGCCCAAGGCCGTATCATATTTTTGTGGCAAACGCTCGATAAAGCGATCTGCCTCAGCGTGCTTGGCCGCTGCTTCAATTTCCGTCTGCGTCGCATCGGGTCTGCCATAGGCAATATTGCTGGTTACGCTATCCGAAAAAAGAAAAATATCCTGCTGCACAATGCCAATATTGTGGCGCAACGAAGCTAAGGTCATGGACCTGATGTCTCTGCCATCGATGGTAATGCGCCCTGCCTGCAGCTCGTAAAAGCGTGCCACCAAATTACACAGGGTACTCTTGCCCACGCCCGTACTGCCTACAAAGGCCACGGATTCGCCAGCCTTGATTTGCAAGGAAAAGTTTTCGATAACGGGCTCCTTGCCATCATAAGCAAAGGTTACATTTTCAAAGGCAATTTCTCCCTTTAGAATGCCTGCATCCACAGCTTCAGGAGTATCGGCAATTTCTGGCTTCAATAGCATCAGCTGTTCAAAGCGTTGGTAGCTGGTAATGCCCTTTTGGTAGGTTTCGGCCAAGGCGTTGAGACGCAAAATCGGCCGCACAAAGATGGAAACATAGAGCACAAAAGCAATTAAATCGCTAATATGCATCTTTCCCAAGGTGATAAGCACACCACCGGCCACGATAATGGTCAGATTGGTAATATTGGAAAAAAACACCATGCTGGTGTTGGAATGACTAAGCAGTGCAAAGGATTTTTTGCGCGCCGCCAATAGCTTCGCTGCCACAGCATCTAGCTTTCTGCATTCCAGCTCCTCGTTATTAAAGGACTGCACCAAACGCACTGCATTCAGGCTTTCGGTGGTTTGGGCGTTGAGATTCCCCACCTGGGAGCGAGCCTCGCGGCCTGCTTTTTTCAGCTTGCGATTTGTAGTAACGCTGTCGTAGGCCTTAGCCAAAAGTAAAATATTGACAATAATAGCCAGCTGCCAATTAATATAGAATAAGATACTAATGGTACCCAGCATAAAAATTATGCACACTAAAAGATAGTTGGGACCTAAGAAGATCAGCTCACGAATTTCACCCACGTCACTCACAATGCGGCTCACCAGCTGCCCCACCCTTTGGTTATCAAAAAAGCGAAAGCTCATGGACTGCACATGGCGAAACAAGGCGCGGCGCATATCCTGCTCAATCAGCGCGCCGATAGTGCGCCCATGACACATCACCTGATAATTGATAAAACAGTTGAACAAGTATAAGGCCAAAAGTCCTGCCGCTGCCTTAAGCAGCAAGGGAATATTGCCCTGTGGCAGAATCTCATCCATGATATAACGCATATAAAGAGGAAAAAATAGCTCTATTAAGGATGTTACAACAGCTCCCAAGAGCGTAAACAGCAGCACCTTTTTATAAGGAATGTAAAAGCGTAGAAATCTTCGCAGCATATATACCTCGTAAACAATTTTTTATTTTTATATTATATCATATTTTTCTGTATTTGGGCAGCAAAAAAGCGTCAGTCTTCATTATGCAAGAAAACTGACGCTTACTTATTTAGAGCTTAATTTCGAAAGGACTGAGCTCGCCCTTGCGCAGGGCATCGATAGCAATAAAGTTTTTCTCCACCATATTGGAAACAGTGGACTCTACATAGAAGGCCAGATGCGGGCTCACGATAACATTGGGGAAGCTGCGCAGCATGGCCAGCTCATCGTTATCAATATGATCGCCCATGCGATTGCAGTAATATAAGCCTGCTTCATCCTCGATAACATCCAAGCCTGCGGCACCAATTTTGCCACTCTTGAGGCTGGCGATTAGCGCTGCAGAGTCAATAACATTACCACGAGCAGTATTGACAATAATTACACCGTCCTTCATCTTATCGATGGCAGTCTGGTCAATCAAATGGAAGGTGTCCTTATTAGAGGGCACATGCAGGGAAATAACATCACTTTGAGCGTACAGGGTATCCATATCCACATACTCCACTTGGCCTGCCAATTCCTTTTTCGGGAAGTGGTCGAAGGCCAGAATACGGCAGCCAAAGCCACTCAAATATTGAATCAAAATTTGGCCAATGTGACCGGTGCCCACTACGCCCACTGTACAGTTGCACAAATCCTTACCCATTTTACCCTTCAGAGTGTAATCCTGAGCTGCGGCACGAATCATGGATTGCTGGAATTTACGAATGCTGCACAAAATCAGCATCAGAGCATATTCAGCCACACATTCTGTAGGATAGGGAGTTGTGGAAATATGCATTCCCAGCTCCTTAATCAGCTTCGCCGGCAGATGGTCATAACCAATGGCACGGGTCAGCATATATTTTACGCCGTAGCTGTGATAGGTACGCACCCAATCCTCACGCATTTCGCAGGGAGTGCAGCTCACACCATCACAGCCCTTGGCCAGCTCCAAATTGTGCTCGTTAGGATATTCAGCGGTCCACACAAAATCTATGCCATATTGCTTACTGAATTTCTCAGCAAAAGCCAATTCATCAAAATCTCGTAAAGCGTAAAAAGCTATTTTCATCTCACATTACTCCCTCATTTTTAATCTAACGCAATATATTTTTGGGCTACTTCTTTAAGCCAGCTTTTTGCAGACAAAATAAGCCAACGAAGCTATCAAAGCACCATAAGCCCGCATTTTTAGCTTGGCAACATCCACAAGCTGCGGATTAGCAGCGTGTAGCTTGTTAATACCGAACATAATAAGCCACAGACTGATGATAGCAATGATGCCTGCCAGATAGTCCCAGCTTTCTAGCTTGGCAAAAAAATCCATTCACTTCCCCCCTCATTTATGGTTACATACATAATTATAGGGACAATTAGGACAGAGTGCAACCCCTGCAGCAATACTTTTTGCAATTGTCACAGATTCTGTAACATCATTTTGGTAATTAGTATTATTTTGTTCTGCTCGAATGGCTTTCTGTTCTATGCAAGGGAAGTCTGCTTCCGTACTTTTTTTAGCTATTTCTTCACACAGCTTGAACGCCGCAGCATAATAATCACAGCCTTGCTTTTCATTACCTTTCTGCAAGCTCCAAGACGTATTATTGCGCAAAAAGTGCAGCTCTGCTGCCAGCTTAGGTTGCTGCCCCCTAGCCCAACGCTCACGCACAACCTTTTCGTAGATGGCTAGCTGGTAGGCATAACCAACATCGGGCTCTCCATCTAGGGGTGGACGCCCCGTTTTGTAATCCACAATCAGCAGACTACCATCGGGCTTGAAGGCCAAGCAATCGATGATGCCGCTGAGGACAATATCATTTTCAGCGTAGAGGGTGAAGGCCTGCTCCCGCAGCTGTTTTGCGGGGATGCGCTTATATAAATCGCTAGCCAGATACCCCTCCAGCATTTTGCGTGCCTCGTCACCCTCATACAGGGGTGCATTCTCTTTAATAGCCTGTGACAGGGCCGTCTCCAAATCGCCCTTGTACAACTCCAACGCTCTATGAATTACGGAGCCCAGGTCTTTGGCGGAAAGGGAGCTAGTATAATTCCCTTGGCTAGTGGGGCCACCACCCGTTGGCAGGTTATCTATCCCCTCAAGGCCAACAGCCTGCTCCTTCGTAATTTGCTCAGTAGTGGCAAGCTCAGCAGCGGCGGCTTCCACAACAGCATCCGTTGTCGCCGCTTCCTCCACCGACGGCAAGCCCATCACATATTGGTAAAAATACTGCCTTGGGCAGTGCAGATAAGTTTGCAGGGAAGACGGGCTGAAGCTACGATGAGCGTTTGCCTCATAGGAAGAAAGAGGAGAGATAAAGGCTAGCTGTTCATTATCCAACTCCTGTATGGAAAGCTGCTCTAACTCGCTGCCAGTCTTCTCTTTTACTGCTATAGTTTTTATCTCCACAACGCTATCATTCTCATAAATCTGTAGTAACTGCTTCAGCCAGCTTAATTCATCTAAGGTTTTCTCCCTCTTTCCCTCGGCAATACCCGTCATAATCAAACGGTCCTCTGCCCTGGTCATAGCCACATACAGTTGACGCTTGCGCTCTTCTAAATCCAGCTTTTTATCCTCTTCCTTAACTTTTTGTAAGATATTTGTGTTTTGCAGTATCCCTTCTGGATTGGGAGCCTTAATTCCCAACCCGACACAACTTAGATATTTGATTTCTGAAGTATCCGCTTGTGTATTGTTATTTAAATACGGTAGGAAAACAGTCCCAAACTCAAGTCCCTTGGATTTATGAATAGTCATAATCTGCACAGCATCAGCTGCATCTAAATTTGCTGTTGTTTCCCGAGCTTCAGCAGCACGCAGCCTTTTTACATAATCAAGCCAGTCGGCCAAGGTAGCATTTCTTTGCAAGCTATATTCTAAAGCCAATTGGCGGAGCTTTTTCACATTGGCCAGTTTGTTGGCCCCATGCTCCTGCAGGGATAAAACTGCATCCACAGCAAGCTGTTCCCATACCCCCTGCCACAATTCCGGCATGGCAAAAAGGGACGCTTGCTCTCGCAAAGCATGCAAAATTTTTGCCGCTCTAGTAACCAAGACCCATTGCTCTGCAGGGAAATCATCAGCATTTGCTCCCTGCAAGGCATCCCATAAGCAAGCTGCTTTTTGCAAAAACAATTTAGTCAAAGTCTCATCATTTAAGCCAAAATATGGTGAACGCAGCACTCCGGCTAACTCCAAGCTATTAAATCTATTGGCAAGCGCTGTCAAAAGGTTGAGCATATCTAAGACCTCTTGGCATTCATAAAAGCCTTTGCCATCCACAATCTCATAGGGTATACCACGAGCCTGCAACGCCACAGCCAAATCCTCACTATGAGTCATAGCCCGCAGTAAAATAGCCATTTTACCATAGGGTACCTTCGGAGCTAAAAGCTGTTTTCCTTCATAATCACGGCCCTCGTGATAGGCTTCGATGGCCATGGCCACTGCCTCAGCCTCCACTTGAAATTTGCTCTTACCACATTCCTTGTCATACTCAACTAAAAGCATTTGTGGTAATTCGACACCAGTTTTATAATTAGCTAGCTTTTCATAATAAACATCCTTATCCTTGTCCACACCCATCAAAAGACGAAAAGCACTATTTACAGCCAACAAAATCTTGTCCACCGTACGATAGTTAGTGTTGAGCAGCAGGTTTTTACCGCCGCTAGCCTCTATTTCCCGGCGCACTCTAGCAAAAACACTCACATCCGCGCCCCGGAAACGATAAATGGACTGCTTGGGATCTCCTACCACAAAAAGCTTTTGTCCCTCGAGCTTTTCAGCATCATCACCACACAAAAGATAAATAAGCTGTCTTTGCCTATCATTAGTATCCTGAAATTCGTCCACCATAATATAGTGATAACGTTCCTGATATTTGCGCCGCACCTCTGCCCTGCTTCGCAAAAGCTCCACAGTATAATTCTCTAGGTCATCATAATTCAGCATATCCAGCTCTTGCTTTTGCTCCCGCACAAAGCTACTAAAGCTAGTCAAAAATTCCTGCCAACAGGGTAAAAGCTCCAAAGCCGCTTTATCCACTGCAATGTTTTCTAAGCTTGTCCGTAAAGTGTTGATTTCATCAAAATAATCCTTCAGACCGCCTCTAGCCTGCATACCCGACCTTGCCTCGTCCAGCTTCGAAAAATCTGCTGGGCTTTGCTTGATAGCCTGACAAATCTCTTCCAGCATTTCTGCCATCAGCTCTAAGGCCTTACCCGTTTTGCTGGTTTTGCTAGCCAAATCTTTACGATTAAGAATCATATCGCGAATAATTTGGCAAATTCTATCCTTAAATTCTGGTTCAGCACTAATACTATCACGATAAGGCTTTTGCAAATCTGTTTCCGCAGTAATATCATCTATGGACGGAACAATGTCACCCAGCAAACGTATAAAACCACTTATTCCATACACTACCACTAGTTTAGAAATGGCAGCATTCTGCTGCTGCAGCTTCAGGCGCAGATAACGATCCAAACAGTTTTCCAAAAATTCCACACTATCAAATTCCTCAGCCACTACAAACGCAGGGTCAAGGCACGCTTCCACAGGGTTTTCACGTAGGATACGACTGCAAAGGCCGTGGATAGTACTGATTTGTGCCCTATTCAAGGATTCCAGCTGCTTATGCCAAAAGCCATTAACTTCTTTACCTTTGGACAAGCGCTGCTCGATACTCTTGCGCACCCTTTCCTTCATCTCGCCCGCTGCCTTGCGGGTGAAGGTAATAGCCAAAATATTGCCCGCATCCAGCTGCAGTTTTCCCGTAGCTCGATAGTCAGGCAAATCCTGTTCTAAAATATGCAAGAAACGCTCTACCAAAACCTTGGTTTTGCCGCTGCCAGCACCGGCAGAAACGGACACATTGCAGTCGATTGCTAATATGGCAGCCATTTGTTCATCATTCGGCTTAAAATCAATCATTTTCACTGCCTCCTTGGTCCTCCCCCACTAATGCTAAACGACAAATATCCTTAAGCTGGCAATATTCACTACAGCACTTTTTGGGCGCTACAGCAAATTTTCCGGCATAGATATTTTCAATATAACCAGCAATCAGCTTTTGGGCGAAATTTTGGAAGCTAGCCCAGCTTTGGCTGATCTCCTTAGTATAGCGTTTGCCGTCTATAATATTATCATTATCAACCTGTTCCAGTAAAAAGCTACTCTTGCGTTCACCCTTTTGCAACACATAATAACAGCCACCGGCCACACTGCCAGCGTTCTTATAAAGACTTGCTGCGGCCAAAATATACAATGGTAGCTGCACATCAAAGCCGGCTGCCAAATCCTTGCCGCTGGGCACTGAGCTTGCACTACGCTTATAGTCAGTAATAAACACTCTCTGACCATCACTATCTATTCTATCAATGCGACCGTTTAGCGTAACTCGTGTTCCATTGGACAGGTGCAGTGGCAGAGGCTTGCCATTTTTCGAGCTAAAATCCCATTCCACGGCGCAGGGAGTAAAGTTCCAGCCCTTCTGATCCTCATATTCATAGCGTAGCCACCGCTTCAGCATATTCAGCAAACGCGGTGCCTCAGCTTGCCAGAGCAAGCCATTCACTATCTTTCCCTGCTCCAACGCCTCTTGGGCAGTCTTAGCAAATATACCCTCCAGCTCCTGCTCCAAATCCGCCAAGGGAAGATCGTAGAGCCTAGCATGCAAATGCTTTTCAGTAAACCCAGCCAACACCTGATGCAGCAAATCACCCTCATCTGCAGCAGTAAGCTCATCCTCCAAAGCAGTGAATTTCTGCTGTTGCCAAACGCGCTGCCCCAAATACTGGAAGGGACATGCCGCATAAAGCTCTAGAGCACTGGCATTAAAGCTAGTACCTACTTTTTTGGCCACTTGCTTTTGTAAAGCAGTATCAGTTAGCACGCCATTATAAAGCATATTCTCCCTACGTTTATAATCAGCTTCCGCAGCCTCCAAAGTCGGCTCACCCCATTGCTCACGTAACCACTCAATATTTGTGGTGCGTGAGCCTTGGGATAACTCTTCAGCGGAAGCACAGCGCTTTTCCGGATTAACTATTACCTGCTGCTCCTGCGTTTCCTCCTCGCCCTTAATATTTATACGGGGCTTAGCATCGATAAACATCTTTTGTACAGCACTAATGTAAGCAGAAGCACCCGCCTTATTATCCTGATAATAGCTCAGAACCAATTGTTTGCGAGCACAGCCAATGGCAGCAGCAAAGAAGCCTGCATCCTCAGCGTAGGCCAAGGATGTATTGGGTAGCTCCAAACCAGCTTCTTTAAGCTCTTTACGTTCTTTATCATTATAAATCCAGTTTTCGTTGTTAACTCTGGGAAATACTCCTTCACGTAAGCCAAGTACAAAGACGTAATCAAAGGCTAGGCCTTGAATATTCATTACCTCAGTAATTAAGATGCCATCCTGACGCCCCGGCTTTAAAATGACCTGTACTCCCTGCAAAGCATCCGATAAAATCCTTTGCCATTTGCTCAAGGAAATAAACGTCTCTCCCTGCCCACAGTTTTTATAATCATCTAGTAGCTGCTGTATTACCTGCTTAAGTAAGCGGTAGCTTTGTAACACAATACTCATGGCAGATAGCTCAATGCGACCAGCCTGATACATAGAGCCCAAGGTCTTTGCTAACTGCAGCTGCTCTAAAAGCTGGAGCATTTGCTCGCCATACGTAACAATAGCTGCTTTAGCAGGCAGCTGTTGTAAAAAAGCATCCACAAGCTGCACTTTTTCATCAACCAAACCGGCTTCATGCATTTTTTGCTGCACTCCGCTACGGGTTTTAAAATAGTTTTCTTGGCGTAATAGATTAATTGCTTCACCATCAATATTTAGCAAAAGTCGTGCTAAAGGAGCAGTTAATAGTCTAATATAAGCCTCAGCACCATCATGATTATCTGCCGCAGCATCTAGTAAAAGTAATAAGAACTCCGTCAAAGGCTGAACGGCCAAGCTGCTAGTTTGGGGCAAATTAATGGGCACGCCATATTCATCAGCAATTAAACGTAGTCCTGTGAATTTACTCAAATCTCGCACTGTAAGTAGGATCTGGGACGGCTCCACGCCTTGGGTTAATAACTCCTTCACTTTGGTCAAAGCAAAGCGCAGCTCCTGCTCCTGTTGCTTAAAGCAATACAGCTGTACAGCATCACTTTGAGGCAACGGAATGCATGGTAGGCCGAATTTAGCAGCTAAATGAGCACAGCCCGAGGAAGCTTTCTTTTCGGGTACGTAATCCTCAATACCTTCCTCTAGGCACAAGGATTCTAGCTCCATATATGTAGTACGAGTTGCTTCAAAGAGCTTGCCTCGCTCCGTTCCCTCTAAACCCTTTTCATAGCATAAGCCAATCTGTACCCTGCAGCGTTTACTCAATGCTTTAATAAGCTCTAATTGCAAGGGATCAAAGCTATAAAAATCACAAAAATACAACTGTTGCCAAGGTAGCTTGACCTTGGCATCCTGTAGCACCAATAACGCTAAACGATACTTTCCCTCAAGGTCAAACCATTGCTTTTCTTTTAAGTATTTTCGATAAAATTGATATAAAAGAGCTACTTCCTTGTCTTTTTGTCCCCAATTACCTTCCCTACCCCACTCACGCAAAACATTTACTATTTGCTCCTGAGTAGAGCCACTTCTAGACAGCTGCCCCACCAAAGAAGTCATAGCTTTAACGAAGCCAGTCTTTTCTAAAAGCTCATTAAAATAATCCAGCTGCTTAATTTCAGCCAAGGTATGCAAAAAATCCTCTATAATAAGCTCCTGGCTATGTCGATTGATCTGATTAAAGGTTACATAGCCATTTAAGTTCAAAAGCTTACTAGCCAATGTATCCATGCCAACGGCCTCGACATTGGCATAATTTTGCCGTACTTCATCTAATAATAAACGATTAGGGAGCACAATTGCTCCCACGCCATATTCCATGTTTTGTAGCTCATCACAAAACTTTTTGCGGCAGCTGCTTCCTAAAGGAGTAATAAATAGTTTAGCCATAGCTTTCTCTCCTTCTACACACATATCCAGACAAAATCTACACCATCCTATGCTACTTTATACATTTTTACTATTACTTATCATCCTTCTCAATCTAACTCTGGCTTCTTTAAAACTGTTCAGAGAATCATCAACGCCAGCTAATGTCCGCTTATCTTCTTCCTCTGTATCCAGTCCTTCAGCTATTTTCTTTACTAGATTCTCCAACTCTTTTAGTTTTCCTGCTGCAATAAGAGAACAAATACTACATCTCTATTCTCCTGCTGCTGCTTTAAAGTACGCTAGTCAAAGCCTTCTCTTTTGACTATCTTTTCACCAACAAGACACACCTCAAAATTCTTTGTGAAACACTATCTATTTTTATTTCCATGATGTATAATTTAAATACAGGCAATACTGATAGCATGAGTCTATCAAACAATTGTCGTCAAATACAGGCTGTGAGTTGCAAAGGAGTGATAGCAAATGACAG
>OBLI01001490.1_pt1 | contig 22636 bp, 12 predicted proteins | sample 1519701 | NCBI WGS metagenome assembly OBLI01 (sample SAMEA3663005, study PRJEB22513) | pig gut metagenome | biome: pig gut; feature: pig-associated habitat; material: faeces | place: France | collected 2012
AGACCGGGAAGAGCAACTTCTCATCCTTATTCTTATCCAAAGCCGCCAAGAGAGCCGCGTCATCGAGTTTGCCGGTAGCACCGAAAGAGATCTTGCGCTTACGGTAGACGATATACTTCTGCAAATAGAGTGCGATAGACTCAGTGGTGCAGAAATATTTCATAGTGTCTGCCACCTTGACACGCATCTCCTCGCAGAGGCGGAAGAAATTATCGATTGCTGCACGAGAGGTAAAGATCACACCTGTATAGTCTGCAAGATTCACCTTCGCTTGACGAAACTCCTTAACAGTGAGTCCCTCAGTCTTGATGAAGGGTCTGAACACTACCTCCACACCATACTTCTTAGCGATGTCATAGTAGGGAGATTTGTCTCCTGCCGGTTTAGGCTGTGATACAAGTATCTTCTTTATTTTCATTCAGTTAATGATTTATTTGCTCGCTTGATTTATAGGATTTTCACACACATTAGGTTCGCCATAACGTATGTCAATATGATGGGAACTATTTCCAAACTGCAAAGATAGTATAAAAATAGCAACCACGACGAAACTTGGGTAAAGAAAATTCTAAAACCTTGTATTAAAAACACTATTTTTCCAATAATAAATATCACAATAGAGATGATGAGCACTACCCTATTCCAGTCCGGGAAACTCATCATCAGCATCGCCAGAGGGAACAGCGCCAAAGCCTGAAGGCCCAAGGAAGCCGCCGAAGCCTTGACCCAGAGGCGAGTATGGTCGCTGTCGGAGAATACGCTACCCACTATCCAGTAAGTCAATGCGATAACAGCGCTATATCCGGATGTGGCTCCGATACAGAGCAAGATGCCGACTGCCTTATTTTCAATCATCTTGGTGCTATCGACAGCCCATGATTGTGGGTATGTGATCAGCGACACCCACAAGATGATGCCGGCACAAATCACCCACATCAGATTGAGCATCACCAAAAGCATCGTCTCCTTGACAGTCTCATCGAATGCATTATGGCGCATACGAATATCAGTAAGGTGAGATATTAATGATTTAATATACTTCGTATTACCCTTAAATTTGAGTCCGATAGCGCAGAAAAGCAATGCAATAGCCAAGTATATCCACGACATCAGATCCCATCCTTGGGGCTTCGCCACGACCGTATTGTCGCGGACGTAAGCCGCAGCGGGATCTTCTATCAGGATGCCCATCTTCACCTCTCCCGGTATGGGGGCAGCCACCGAGTCGGCCAAAGCGGCAGCCACCGAGTCGGTAGTCGTCGTATCGGTCGGCAGGACATGAGTCCGCGCCGGGAGTTGGGTATGTATGCTATCTCCGCTTTTCATCTATTCTCTATTAGTCCGCTGATTCGGCAGAACTTCTCTTCCCCTTTTTATCCTTCTTATCCTTGAGCCATCCTGCCTCGCGATACCATGCAATGGTCTGTCTGACACCCTCTTCGAGCGATGTCTTCGCTCTGAAGCCGAAACCGCGTTCCGCCTTATCGACCGAGCAATTCCAGTTGCGTTGACGCAAGATACGGTACTTGTCATTGTTAAGAGTGCTCGGTCGGGAGCGAAGCCAGCCTATCTTATCGCAGATGGCGCAAGCCACCTTCGCTATCCAGAGGGGCAACCTCAAGGGCAAGACGAACTTCTTGCCCATCTCTCGCATGGCGATGCGACGGAACTCCTTCTGAGTGTAGGCACGCGGCTCCGAGATATGATAGATCTCATCGACCGGCGAATGTTCCAACGCTTCGCAGGCAGCCTCCGCCAGGTCTTGCGCATAGATGAAGGTGAGCATCTGCTTGCGATAGCCCACACCGAAATCCACACCCTTCCTGATCGAATCGAACATCAGGAAATAGTCATGATCCCAAGGACCATATATCCCTGTAGCTCTGAATATTATGTATGGTATTCCGGCAGTGGCAAGCCAGAGTTCAGCCTTCAACTTGGAGGAGCCATAGCGCGTATTGGGATGAGGAATCATCTCTTCATGATAGGGGCTATAGCCACGCTCATCTTGCGGACCGAGCACCGACAGACTGCTGATGTAGAGCAACTTGTCGGGCACCTTGTCGGTGTGGTGTAGCGCTCCGGTGAATACCTTGAGATACTCATAATTGATACGGCTGAAATCGGAATAGCGGCCCACCTTGGTAGCGCCGAGATTATAGATGATATAATCCCAACGAAAATCACCCATGGTCTGATTGATGCTCTCTATTACTGCAGCGGGGTCGTCGAAATCGAAATTGATAAACTTGATACGAGGGTCGGTGAAACGGTCGCGGCGAGTAGACTGCCTGACTCCTGCCCACACCTCATATCCACGATGGAGCGCCTCCCACACGAGGTATCCACCCAAGAAACCACCGGCACCCACCACCAGCACACGCTTGGTCTCCGCCGGGGTCAACTCTGTTATTTCCCTTATCTCCTCCATAATCGCGATCTTCTATGATGAGGCCTCCCCTCGATGATCGAAAATTCATATCCCTCACGCTGTAGCCACTCGATGCAACGTGGCAAGGCATATTCCAACTTCTCGCGGCTCTTCAGCGAATCGTGAAACACAATGATCGATCCGGGTCGTGCATATTTTTTTACATTCTCCACCACTCTTTGTGCCGACACATACTTGCTGTAATCGCGAGTCACCACGTCATACATGATGATGCTGTAACTCTGACAAATATGGGCCGTATACAGGAATGGCATCCATCCATGCGGGGGTCGGAAGAGGTCGCTGTCTATATATCTTGCGGCCTCCTTGACATCCTCGATATAGCGACGTGCACCCACCTTGAGGCTATTCAGATGGTGCATCGTATGATTGCCCACACGGTGGCCACGTCTTATCACCTCGGCATATAACTCGGGATGCTTGCGAACATTATCACCGACCATGAAAAAGGTCGCCTTAATCCCATAACGATCGAGAGTGTCGAGAAGCCAGGGGGTGCACTCCGGGATCGGACCATCATCGAAGGTGAGATACACCCTCCGATGATGTTCCTGCTGAAGGATGCGGAACACCCCACGTAAGAACGTCTTTCTGAAGAACTTGGGTGGAAACTCTATCCATGGTCCCACTATCTTCAGAAAATAGCGTTCCGCTAAATTTTCTCTCTTCTCGTTATGACTCATCTATCGAGTATTGACGGGGTTAGAAGACACATCTCTATGAGTCTATTAAGGATGATTCTTAAGATATTCTTCGTATAGGCGTTTGCTACGCGCCATATCGACTTTACCGATAACGGGGTCTTGGTCAACCAATTCCTTACCGATGATTTGGACATATTGGTTGTAAGCCTCCCAATAGATCGAATCGAGATAAAGGTTATCACCCGACTGCTTGGCATATTCCTCGGGCGACATCTTCGCCAGGTCATTGACCAAAGCAGCCACATCGGCGAGTTCAGAGAGCATCGACTCGGCGCTGACATCCTCCTCTTCGGCGACATCCGACGGATTGTAGAGGGCATCATACTGCTTCTTGAGAGCCTCGATAGTGAATCCCTTGGTCTTGAGCATAGCTTCGATCTTGGCGGGATTGCCACCGTATGACTGATATATTTCGACAAGTCGATAGAACTGATATGGCATCATTCGCGACTCGATGGTGAGAGCGACATTACCGAATTTGGTCACCACCTCGCGGTTGTAGACCAGATACTCGATCATGCGAGGCATCGTCTTCTCGATCAGAGCGCAAGCCTTCGCCTTGATCTTGGCATCATTGAGTCCCTCACCGATGCGACCATACACTTCGGCGAGAGTCAGCGTTGTGCTGTAGCCGTAGGGCCAGATACGCTCCCCAAGTTTATTCTCTAAGAGTTGAGCCACACCGAGTGCCTGCTTATACTTCTGAGTCATCCGGGCAGAGTCGTTGGACTCCTTAGCCAAACGCCCCTCATATATCAACTCGCTGCAGACATCGAGCACCGACATTCGAGTCGAAGAGAGCATGCGGCGAGCGGTCTCGTCGAAATATGGCGGATTGGGATCATCAGCACCACCCCAGAGATATTTCTTGGTGACCACATCGTATGCGCGGTCGGTGCGTGCCGGCATATTATCCTGGTATGTAGGCACGAGTTGATGCACCATGCCTACACCGCGCAGGTAGGGAGTGAGGTTGACATGATACTCCGTGCCGACGGTCATACACCAATATATGGGACGAGGCCAACCCTCGGCGGCATTAGTGGCGATGATATCGAGCATCAACAACTCGCTGAGGCTTATATATCCTTTTGACTTCACAGCATCTGCATCTGCCAGATTGATGACAATCTTGGGCACGATCAGAGATGTGTCTTGAGGAGCCACCAATCCACGCTCTATCACCTTCTTCTTATCGATCGGAATGCTGACAGTCGAAGAGGGCATCATAGGATAGCCATAATCATTATCACGGCCACCACCCTGATAGATATACTTCAGGCTCTGAAGGAGGTCGGCCTCGGAATTGGAAGTACCGGGGAGCACGACATCGAGATTGCCGTAAGCATAATCTTGCGGGCGAGCTGTGAAATGAATCGGCTGTGCAGTATAGGTGGTTTGGCGCATCTGGTTGGCATACCAATCAGAAGCCAAGTAAGAGAGGTTGACTATCTTGACATCGGGGCGCACACCCTCCACCTCCTGAGCATACCAGAGGGGGAAAGTATCGTTATCGCCATTGCAGAAGACAATAGCATTCGGTTCGAGGCTTTCGAGATAATTGATGGCATAATCGCGAGCGACATAACGGCGGCTGCGGTCATGATCGTCCCAAGTTTGGCTCACCATCTGAATGGGCACGATGACACCGAGCGCCACAGCAGCGATGGCAGCATATAGGGGGATGCGCTCAGACTTAAACTTCTTCTCGATCAGATAGATGATCGATCGCCAGAGTGCGGCGACACCCATACCGATCCAGATGGCGAAGGCGTAGAACGATCCGGCGTAGGCATAGTCACGTTCACGCGGCTGCATCGGGGGCTGGTTGAGGTAGAGCACGATTGCGATGCCGGTCATAAAGAAGAGGAAGAACACCACCCAGAACTGCTTGATGCCTGTCTCGCCTGAATAAGCCTGCCAGATGAGACCGAAGAGCCCCAAGATGAGGGGGAGGAAGAAGAATACATTATGTCCGGGATTCTCCGCACCGAGGTCCTTGGGGAGGAGCGACTGGTCGCCAAGGCGTGCATTGTCGATAAGGGGGATACCGGAGATCCAGTTGCCGGCATCGAGTTCACCCTGCTGGTTGAGCACATCGTTCTGACGCCCCACGAAGTTCCACATGAAATAACGCATGTACATGTGGATCAACTGGTAGTTGAAGAAATAGGCAAGGTTTTGCGAGTAGGTGGGTCGATAGCCCATCTTCTGCGGATAAGTGATCATACCTGAGGGGGTCTGATAGGGTTCCGCTTGCAGGTCGAGTTCCGGCACATTCTCTCCGGTGGTCTTATTGACAGCATAGAGTTCCTTGAGGTTGGAGGGAACGGTGTCGAGGGTCACCCACGAATTGTAATAGTTGCGGTGCATTTGGCTATATATTCGAGGGAAGAACATATTGAGTTCCGGATTGAGTCTGAGGTCGGACTTATAGTCGCGGAGCACATAATAGTCGCCGCCGCGGGCTGCGAGTGCCTCATTTCTCTTTTTCTCACCCTCGGTGAGGAATCCATATTCAGAAACAGGGACAGCACCCTTCACACCCTTGGCATAGATGGGAGCTCCCTTATCGATTATGCTCTCATATTGCGGGTAGTTGACAATCAGGGGATCCATATCGGCGCTCACCATCACAGTGTCTTGGAGTTCGCTGACGAGTTGCTTCTGCTGGCCGGAATAGAGGGTTTCGCCATAGAGCAGAGGTGTGTCGCCATACTGCTCACGGTTGAGATAGGAGGCGAGGTCGAAGACATTGTCGGGAGAGTTCTGATTCATCGGAGTGTCGGCACTTGAGCGGATTAAGATCAGCGCATAACTGGAATATCCGATGAAGATCACGGCGATGCTCCACATGATCACGTTCAGAGCTCTGAGCGAGAGCAATTTGAAATATGGAGAGAAGAAGAAACCTGCCACCGCAGCCCATACGATCCAACCGAACCACCATCCATAACCCATGAAGAAGATGCCACTCACCAGGAGAGTTAGGAGCGACAAAGACTTAATCATTTTGGGAGACTGACCGCGATGTATCTCAAAGAGAGTAGCGACGAAGAGAAGAGTCATAACAGCGGCATAGATCAGCGCACCGCTATTGAAGTTCATGCCTATGGTGTTGACGAAGAAGAGTTCGAACTGTTGCGCCATCTTGATGAAGCCGGGCACGAGTCCGAAGAGCACCAAAGCCACGATCACGAAAGAGACGAGCAGGGCTATCAGCGACTTGACGAGATTCATATCGTTCCATTTGCGATAGGCGAAGACGAGGACGATGGCGGGGATACAGAGGAGGTTGAGGAGGTGGACAGCGATGCTGACACCCACCACGTATGCTATCAAGATGAGATAGCGGTCGGAGTCGGGGAGATCAGCTCGATTTTCCCACTTCAAGATGAGCCAGAACACCAATGCGGTGCAGAATGAGGAGAAGGCATAGACCTCACCCTCGACGGCAGAGAACCAGAAGGTGTCGCTCCAGGTGTAGGCCAATGCGCCCACGACACCTGAACCGATGATTACCAAGTACTTGGAGAGGCTCAACTCCTCAGTGCAATCGCGCTTCACCACCAGACGTCTCACCAAGTGAGTGATCGTCCAGAAGAGCATCAAGATGGTCAAGGCACTCAGCAGGCCGCTCATAGCGTTGACCATCACCGACACCGAAGCGGCATCAGGGGCGAAGTTGGCAAAAAAACGAGCAGTAAGCATGAAGATAGGGTTGCCCGGCGGGTGTCCGACCTCAAGCTTGTCTGCCTGAATTATAAACTCACCGCAATCCCAATAGGAGGCGGTAGGCTCCAAGGTGAGCCAATAGGTGACCAGTGCGATGACAAAAACGATCCATCCGGTCACGTTGTTGATCAAATTATATTTCTTGGTAATCATTATCTCTGATGAATTTTCAGCGATTGTATTATGACACAACATGCTCTATTTTAACATTCTAACTACAGGATTACGCCTTTCCGGAGTCTCGGCAGATAAAAAATATATTCATGTTATACCAAAAGAATTTGCAAATTTACGAATTTTTGCCGATATTTACAACTTGAAGTGCAACGAGCGCACCAATAACTCTCCTCAATTCTTCTTAATTTTTGTTAAGTTTTTCGTATCCCGTTTCTTCGGGTAAAAAGCATTACAGATCATGAAAATAACTCAAAACAGCGTACCATCATCTGTGGGAGAGATCACGACAATCCGTCTTGAGAACCGACAGGGTGCATGGGTAGAACTATCTTCTTTAGGAGCAGGCATCATCGGTGTTGGGGTACCGGACCGCGATGGCGTGATAGCGAATGTGGCACTATCATACGCCGATCCGGCTGATTATATGGCAGATGGGCCCTGCATGGGCAAGTGTCCGGGGCGTTATGCCAACCGTATAGCCGGGGGGCGACTTCCCATCGGGGAGAACGTCTATCAGTTGGATTGCAATCTGCCACCCAACCATCTCCATGGGGGCAACACCGGTTTTCAGAATCGACTCTGGACACCTCGAGTAGTCGACGACGGAGTGGAGTTCACCTACATCTCCGACGATGGCGAGGAGGGCTATCCCGGTCTGCTTCAGGTGTTGATACGCTATCGTTGGAGCGATGATTGCCGGCTTTCGATCGAGTTTGTAGCCTCGACGAATATGGAGACGGCGGTCAACCTTACCAACCACTCCTATTGGAATCTCCGGGGTTCAGATGCCGGCAAGGCACTCGACCATGAGTTGCAGATTAAAGCATCGCGCTGGTTGCCTACAGATGAGACACTTGTGCCGACCGGAGCACTCGACCCGGTGGAGGGCACACCGATGGATTTCCGCACATTCAAGACCTTGGCACAAGACATTGAGGCAGACTTCCCGGCGCTGAAATATGGCAAGGGTTATGACAACTGCTGGGCATTGGATGATTGGCATCCGGGCGAGGTGGTGGAGGATGCCGCCACACTTCGCGACCCGAAGAGCGGCAGAATGGTGGCGATAGACTCCGACCAGCCGGGTCTTCAGGTCTACACCGGTAATTGGCTCGCCGGCAGCCCGCTGAACCATTCGGGACGCCCCTACGAAGATTATGATGGAGTAGCAATCGAGATGCAGGGGTTCCCCGATGCACCCAATCAACCGGGGTTCCCATCGCAATCAGTTACTCCCGACGTCCCCTATCGTCGCGTCATCACCTTTAAATTTTCGACTTTCTGATCGCGAGATTTTTATCGGCGATCGGATGTAAATTCCTTCCCTATTTAGGTGTAAATTCCTTTTCTAATAATAGTATGCAATCTGTAGGTGTCGTAATCCCCATGTACAATCGGCGCGATCTGATCTGCCGCTGTCTTGACAGCGTAAAGGCGCAGACATGGCGACAGCTTGAAGTGGTAGTGGTCGACAATAATTCCACTGATGACTCGGTGGCGGTGGTGCGCGATTGGTGTGAACGACATCAAGTCACCGCCGACACGCCCGACTTTCGGATTAAGCTACTCTCCGAGAGCAAACCGGGAGCGGCAGCGGCACGCAATAAGGGTCTCGAGGCGATAACGTCGGAGCATATCCTCTTCTTCGACTCAGACGATGAGATGCTTCCCGACTTGGTGGAGAGTGCGATGCGTGAGATCGGCGACCGTGATGTGGTGTGCTGGGATGTCGAAGTGGTGGGGCTTGACGGCAAGGTAAGCCACAAGCCATGCCGCCGCGGAGATGTAATAAGGCGACAATTCATCAATGCCATCTTCTCGACCCAGCGATATATGGCGCGCACCGACTTCATCCGCTGCATAGGTGGATGGAGGGATGAGTGCATGGTGTGGAATGATTTCGAATTAGGCACACGCATAGCCCTCAGCGGATGTCGTTTCACCCGTCTGCATCGAACGTTGGTGAGGATCTATGCTCAAGCGGAATCGATCACCGGCACCTCCTTCACTCGTCGCGCCGGAGAGTGGGAGAAGACCCTCGCCATAATAGAGCAAACGATATCGACGGGCGATTGGAAGGACCGAGTCAAGGCACTGAGATTGTTGTACTATCGTCGGGTCATCCTCGCCGCGCACTATAAGAGGGAGGGGTCGGCAGAGTTAAGCCGTCGGCTTTTGACAGAGGCATTGGAGGGGAGACACCTATCCGGCATCGACCGCTTTTGGCTCCGATGCCTGCACGCCTACACAGCCGGAGGAGGCAGAGCCGCCTACATCCTCTGGCGTTAACTCCATAAAATCCGATATATTTGTAAGCATCAGATTATCAACAAAAGAGCAGGCTGTATCGAGTTTGACACAGCCTGTTCTTTATTGTAGGAAATTAGGGAATTATTTCACGTTGAGTTTTGCTTTGCCGGAGGCGTTGGTGACTATCACTACGCCGTGGGGTGCAGTCTCTATCTTGGCATAGCCGGAAGCGTCTGCTCTGACGGTTTTGATTACTCTGCCGAGGAGGTCGCAGACATTTATGAGGGTCAGCGGCTCGGCGCCGGAAACGAGGATGTTGTCACCATCAGCCTTGGCGCGAAGAACAGGAAGAGTCTGTGCTATGATTTGAGGGTCATGGCGCAGACTTTTATTTGCTATGTAATAGGGAATTATAGGCAGGAAATTTTGATTTTGGCGGCAGCCTCTTCGACTTTGTCACAAGCCTCTTCGACGGAGTCGGCGGTGGCGAGCATTACGCCCATGCGGCGATGGCCTTTGACTTCGGGTTTGCCGAAGATGCGCATATCAGTGCCGGGAGTGGCGAGTGCATCCTCCATACCGCTGAAGACGATGTCGGTAGAGACACCGTCGGCGAGGAGAGCACGGCTTGCCGAGGGGGCATAGAAGCGGATCTCGGGGATGGGAAGTCCGAGGAGTGCACGCACGTGTAGAGCGAACTCGGAGAGGTGCTGCGAGATGAGTGTCACCATGCCGGTGTCGTGAGGACGGGGAGAGACTTCGGAGAAGATGACGTCGTCACCCTTGATGAAGAGTTCGACGCCGAAGATGCCATGGCCGCCGAGGGCGTCGGTGATCTTACGGGCTATCTCTTTAGCCTTCTCGAGGGCAACGGGCGACATGGCTTGGGGCTGCCAGCTGCGTTGGTAGTCGCCATCTTTCTGATAGTGCCCGATCGGAGGGCAGAAGGAAGTGCCGCCGATGTGACGCACAGTGAGGAGAGTGATCTCATAGTCGAAATCGACGAAACCCTCGACGATGACGGCACCATGTCCGGCGCGTCCACCCTCTTGCGCCTCTTTCCAAGCCTTGGCGACATCCTCTTGACGGCGCACGAGGCTCTGACCATGACCCGAAGAACTCATCACCGGCTTAACGACGCAGGGGAGACCGATGCGATCGACGGCAGCGACGAACTCCTCCTCGGTGTCGGCAAACTCAAAGGGGGATGTGGGGAGACCCAGTGTGACGGCAGCGAGGTTGCGAATCTCGCGACGATTCATGGTAGTAAAAGTGGCTTTGGCGGTGGGCACCACATTCCAACCCTCCTTCTCGAGGGCGATCAGGGTGGGGGTGGCGATAGCCTCGATCTCGGGGATGATGTAGTCGGGCTTCTCCTCCTCGACGATGCTACGCAGTGCATCGCCATCGAGCATTGACACGACGATCGAACGATCTGCCACATGCATGGCAGGAGCGTTGGGATACTTGTCGAGGGCTACCACTACAACGCCATAGCGCTGCAATTCGATAGTCACTTCCTTACCAAGTTCGCCACTTCCGAGCAATAATGCCTTCTTGCCGCGAGGCGTAAACGGGGTTCCGATTTCAACCATAACTGAAAATTTAGGATATTTTAAAGGTATTATGAGCGTGTATCGGAGAGAGACGTCGAGTCGGCCTCTCAAAATATGTTGCAAAGTTAGCGAATCTGCCAATATTTCGCAAATCATAAAAATAATCCTGCTGATTTTTTTAGAGATAGGTCATAGAAAAAATTAAGAACGCGTTCTAAGATAATATATAGATATAATTAATGGATAAAAACTGCGTTTTATTAATTAAGAGCGCGTTCCTTAAATTTTTGGGGTCGTAGAGGTCGTAGCCTTGAGTCGATTTTGATTACTTGCTGTAAGGAGCATACTCCTGTATGTGACTGAAAGCAAGTGATCAAAAGCGGCCAAGGATACGAGACTTAGGTAACTTCAACGTTCCCTTGAATTTTAGAATCGCAAATCATAATTAACGCTTTGTTAACATTGTTCTTAAAAAAGATTAAAATAACAACGAAATTAGCGATGGTTACTGGTAATTTTAGTTACCTTTGTCCGGATCTTTTTGGCATATTTCGAAACTCGCATCGGTTACAATGCACGCATTGCGCCCGCTGTGACTTTCAAAATCTGCTCAAAAATATCCGCCTCTACGACCCCAAAAATTTAAGGAACGCGCTCTAAAGGACTAACCCAAACAGACAATGATAAGTAAAGGGAATGCCGGTAAGTATCACGGCATATTGTTTATGGCGCTCTTCGCATGCGCTGCATTCTTCATCGGGCAGGCACAGCTGATGAAGGATTTGAGTTTTTCACCGCTGATTATCGGCATCATCCTTGGCATGATCTATGCCAACACGTTGCGATCGCAACTGCCGGAGACATGGGCTCCCGGCATCCAATATTGTTCGAAGCGGATCCTTCGACTGGGCATCATCTTGTATGGTTTCCGACTTACATTCCAGGATGTAGTGGCAGTGGGCACTGCCGGCATTGTGGTGGATTTGATCATAGTGACTCTCACCATCTTGGGCGGTGTATGGATCGGCAAGATGCTGAAGATGGATAAGGAGACAGCGCTTCTGACTTCGATCGGCAGCAGTATCTGCGGGGCGGCGGCAGTGCTGGGCGCCGAGGCTACACTCCGCACGAAGCCCTATAAGACGGCGGTGTCGGTGGCTACGGTGGTGATCTTCGGCACAATCTCGATGTTCCTCTATCCTGCTCTCTACCGCGCCGGGGTCTTCTCGTTGGAGCCCTCGCAGATGGGTATTTATACCGGTTCGGCACTTCATGAAGTGGCACACGTAGTTGGCGCCGGCAATGCCATGGGCGAAGAGATCGCCGGCATCGCGATTATCGTGAAGATGATCCGTGTGATGCTCTTGGTGCCGGTGTTGCTGATACTGAGTTGGTGGGTAGCCTCGACGGCACGCAAGTCATCGGGCGAAGGGGGCAAGGGCAAGATCGCCATACCCTGGTTCGCCTTCGGCTTCCTGCTCGTGATTGGCTTCAACTCCTTCGGATTGCTGCCGACAGAGATGGTGAGCTGGATCAATGACTTCGATACCTATCTGCTGACCATGGCGATGGCGGCACTTGGCGCCGAGACCAGCTTTGACAAGTTCAAGAAAGCGGGCGCCAAACCCTTCATCCTCGCCACTTGCCTCTTCGCATGGCTCTTCAGCGCCGGCTATCTGATGGCAAAATACTTAGTTCCCTTGTTGCAATAAGTCGATAAGAATCTACATTTTGTGCCGAAAAGTGACCTGAAACGCATTTTCAAACGCCTCTCAGGTCACTTTTCGGCACATTTTGGATTTAATTGTCGGGAAAGTCTCTCTAATAACATATCCCAAAATATTATTCTTGGGAAAGGGATATATGACTGTGATATTTGCCGAAAGTTCGCCAAAATGAAGAAAAAAAGTACGTTTTGGCGAAGTTTAGGGGTAAATTTCAAAGATTTTTGAAAAAAGATGTTGAAAAATTTGGAGATAACGAAAAAAGGTGCTAACTTTGCACTCGCTTTAAGGGAGGTAACGAGCTTAAAGCTGAGACTCGAAAGAGAGTCGAAACATTCGGGGTGTAGCTCAGCCCGGTTTAGAGTACGCGTCTGGGGGGCGTGTGGTCGCAAGTTCGAATCTTGTCACCCCGACTGAGAAAGCGATAAACGCCTGTAACTATGAATGTTATGGGCGTTTATCTTTTTCAAACGGGACAAAAACGGGACACGTCGTTTTTGAATCCGGCTAAAATATTTCTATTAACCTGCATTATTTAGCGGTCGACTGCCGTTAAATAATGTTAAAAAAATGTGCACTAACGACAGCCTCTCGCCTAACCATATAGGCGATGAGCAATTCTTCGATGAGATGAGCGGAGTCTATTCCGCCATCCAGTTTACAATGCCGGTTCTGCGCGAGACCAAAGGATGTACCTACATCGAGTTTTATGCGTATGACCCCAACCAAGGCCGACTTAGGCGTAAACGAATTAAGACGAACCGAATAAAGAGCCTAACCAAACGCAGACAGTATGTCCGCGATGTGATGAAACGTATCGGCGATCAACTGAAAAACGGTTGGAATCCATGGATAGCTCAAGATTCATCTGACCTCTATCTATTCTCAGAAGCACTCGACCGTTACGAAACACACATCAATAAGATGCTCGAGAGCGGATATTACCGCAAGGAAACCTACAATGGATACAAATCCTACCTTAAAATTCTCCGACACTACACATCAACAATCAAACCTATCCACTACATCTATCAGTTCGAACGATCCTACTGCGTTGACTTCCTCGACTACGTCTTCATAAAGCGAGACAACGGAGCACAGACCCGGAATAACTACCTCCATTTTCTCCGACTTTTTAGTAGCTTCATGCTCGAGAAGGGATATGTCAAGTCACGTCCGACTGATGGTATATCCCCTATCAGCAAACGACTATACAAGAAGGAAAGGACGGTCATCCCGGCTGAGATGGTTGGGAAGATCAGCGACTACTGCCGCGTTAACGATAGACATTTCCTCTTGGCGTGTTATCTGCTATACTACTGCTTTATCCGCCCTGTCGAAATGGTACGGCTAAGGATTGAGTACTTCAATCTAACAGCCGGCACTATCACCATACCTGCTGAGTGTTCGAAGAACAAGAAGAAGCAGACTGTGACGGTCCCGAAGAAGGTTTTGATGTATGCCTTGGAACTTGGCATATTTTCGGAACCGATTCAATATTACATATTCTCCGATGGGCTACGTCCTGGGAAAAATGAGATAAATCCCAAGATCTTTAGAGATCACTGGGCGAAACTTCGCAAGCCACTCGGGATGCGGAGCGAGTGGAAATTCTACTCACTTAAGGACACCGGGATCACCGAGATGCTAAAGTCTCAAAAAGTGTCGACCATTGAGGTGCGCGACCAGGCACGCCATTCTTCGCTGTCGATAACTGACATCTACGCTGACCACTCCGACCTCGTCAATCCCGAAATATACGGTATCGACGGAGCGCTCTAATCCTTAAGAGGCCAAAACTCACCCTTCATCAACTGCGACAAGCCATCCTCGGATATTGTCGCAGTTATTTTTTCGCAGATGTAACGACGGCCTCTGATCAGGAATACCGAGCGCACGTCCGGAATAGAATCAGCCAGGAACTTGAAAGTCGTTTTATTCGTTACGTCGATATTATAAATTACTTTCCCTCGAGATGAATATTTGTCGTTTAGCCGAATATTGAAATTTAACAAACTCCATTCGTCCCAATTAGGACTTATAATAATATTCTCAGCGAACGGATGAGGTAGATGTCCTACGGATCTATTTATACCATCCCACCAACCGATAAATATTTCACCGAAATACTCTGTCTTTTCATCTTCTCCATTGTACGAATCGATCGTTGAGTGCATCCATGGTTTTCTGAATATTTCCTCATCAGATGTAGTTGAATCTTCTGAATCGCTTGTATCCCCCTCATCATATCCCGATGGATTGAGAAAAATCGCATCACCATATTTATCCTCCGTAAAGTCTATCGCCACCGGTATAAATTCTATCTCTTTTTGTTCTGCATCATCAGAATCATCAATAATTCTACCACCATAAAAATTAAGTGGTTGAATAATGCATCGGTATTGATATTTAATGGAAGAGCCAAGATCCGGATTAACCCTTCTATCGACAGCCTTTATTATGAAATAGGCATCCACATCCTTCGCGTACAACAACGCCGAATTATTAGTTCCTCTATCCTTACTGGATCCTAAATATGTACGAAGCCAAAGATTATCAGACATCAGTTCTGACAATGTATCGTAAGAGGCAATTTTACCTTTCCAGTTCTTAACAAACTCATCACACATGTAATATTTATAAATATTCATATCACATGATTTATACACTATATTTTGAGTTTCTAAATATTCACATTTTGACTCCTTATCCTTTATTGTTGTGGAATAAGAATCCACAACACTCTCTATATTGATTACAGGTTTCTCTGAAAGCAAATTAGAAGTGAATCTAAACTTTATATATTTGTCGCGATGGTCAATTTCGAACTCCCCAAACAAAAAAAGTTCAAGTTTCTCGAAATACTCATCTACAGTCCAATGAGGCAATGCCCTTGCATAATCCCCGAGCTCCCAAACATCCGGCAAGCAATTGCATACAAGTAGGTATTTAAACTCTTCCTTTGCCTCCCACTCAGTGAGATCACAATCATAACCGACAGCCTCACATATCTTCTTAGTCAAAAAAAGTAAATAAGGTTGCCATGATAAATTCTTGGTTGCATCACTCCAAACATATTTTTCCTCTGAATAATCGGCGAAATTATGAGGCAGACCAGAATCAGTATTATTATTTACCCATGGCAGAGCAACTGATTCAAAATTCTGAGCTTCCGGATCCCAAGCTGTAGCAGGATCTATCTGTGATGCTGATATAATTTCATTGTACCCTAAATTAAGTTCATTGATATAGACTTTATCCCATGTATCGTCGAAGTTCTGCTCCGAACGCCCCGTGAGAAACTGAATCTTTACTTCGCTTTCGCTGATCTCTGTAATCGTAGCAGTGCCCAACCTTACGAGATTCCGGCATCGGATTTCGCAGCCAAAACGGATTCTGTTGGCAACGACATCAGCACGGTTGATATGCCCGAATATCGCTTGATTGACAGCGCATCCGGCAAGAGGGAGAGTTATGGCAAATGTGTAATCATCTCCCCCTCCGAATAGACGATTTTCGGACACGTATTCAAAAGAAGATCCTGACTTGACAGCTGCCACCTTATTGTTAATGATAACCTGCATTACTTCTTCGATTTAGGATTTTTATTTTTCATATATTGATCATACTCACTCTGAGCCTTATTGATGCCGTAATCACCGGACACGGTGACAATTGCGCCAAGCGGTTCTTTGAGGCGATTATTGAGCGCATCCACTGCCTGCGCAGACCGAGCAACGGCGGCGACCATGAGCGCTGATGAACCATCGGATTCAGCCATTCGAACCATTGAGTCGGATGCTCTGATGGAGCGCGAGACATCCTCTTCCCTCAAAGATCCTATGGTATTTGTACGCTGAGCATAGTCGAGAGCTTCGATCATTGGACGAGCCACAGGATTAGCGAGAAGTTTCTGCGAAGCGACCCATTCACCGGCATGCACGATGCCGGCTGGTTCATCGACGGCGCCAGGCTTTGTAAAACCACCTTTGGAGTATCCTTGGGACTCCGATGCCTGCTGCTGCTTCTTGATTGTGGCAATCTGTATTGCACCGGCAGCAATCGCCATAGCAGCCGCGATAGGTGCGAGGATATAACCCACAACCGGGATAGCAGCTGCGGAGCCGTATGCATTCAGAGCATTCTGTGCAGTCTGCGCAACTGCTTGAATCACCTGCATAGCAAACATTTTTCTGTTTGCTTCTTTCTTTTCTTTTGCTAACTCTTCCGCTCGTTGTTTCTCCAGAGTCCGGATCCGATAAGAATTACCCTCTGCTCGCTCAATCTCTGCATCATAACGCTTATTGATTGCCGCCGTCTGAATCTCGAGTTCAGCCTGCATAAATGATGACAGATTAGAAAAAATCGACGACATACCGGAGATTAAAGTATCGAGCGCTCCGGTCAATGCCTTACCCCCATCGCCATTAAGCCATTCGGCAGAAGAATCAATGGCTTTCTGCATTGAGTTTCTTGCATCTTCTTCTGCGAGAAGACCATATTGTTTTTGTAGAGCCAGTTTTGCATCTTGAAATGCCTTTTCGATGCGGAGCTTCTCGTCGGCATTACCTTCTGCAGCGAGGATCTCCGCATTATAAACCTCGGTGAGAGCTGCGATATCTTTATCGTAAGCTTCTTTTTTCTCTGAGGCGTTCATGCCGAAATATTTTTCCTTGAAAGAAGCCAATCTTTTCTCATGCTCCTGCTGTTCGCGTTCATACTCATCCTGGTGGCGTTTAGCGGCTTTTAACCTCGCATCAAGATACTGTTTCTCAGCCTTTTCACGTTCGTCGGATCCTTCCTTGGTACATAACGTCAGACGTTTGAGATGTTCGAGCTCAGCAAGTTCAAGAGCTTCTTCATGTGCTTTCTCTGCTGCAAGACGTTCCTCAGCCGACATATTCCCGACTTCGAGTTTCTCCGCATATTGCTCTTTAAGATTTGTCACTTGTTCTTCATAGGAAGCATTCTCAATGCTTACAAGTCCCGCATTCTGTGACTGCGTATATTTGTTGACTGCCTCGTAATAATCAGCCTGGATCTTCAGCCGTTCGGTTCCGGACACGTCATCACGATCTAACAGCTTCTGGTTATAGTCAACTTGAATCTGGTTCATCCTAACCGTATAATCCTCATAGTCAGATTCACCTTTAGCGTATTTAATTCGGGCAAGAGCCTCTTCTTTTTCCTTCCAGGCTTTTTCGGCGGCGAATCGGTCTTGCGCAGAACCGCCACCTGAACCGGAACCGGAACCGCCACCATAATCGGGAACTACATCGGGAACTACTTCAGGATTTAGATTTTCATTATTCTTGATCGATGCGACTTCCTGCTTCTGCAACTCATCGCCATATATCTTGAAAATTGCCTCTCTTTTTACATCTTCCGCCCGAATCTGCTTATCCAATTTATCGATCGACATCTCCAGGGACTTCTGTCTTCCCGAACTACCCATTTGACCCATCACGAATATCGGGGCTACCGGTCCGGACGAAGTTCTTGGTGTAGGAGTGCCGGATGAGGACGAAGCACTTGCCTGTGCGTTTCTCCGTTTTTCGGATTCGAGTTCGTCTACAACCTGCTGACGCTTGACAACAAGATCGGCCTTTCGCTTACCTATTTCGGACAACTTTCCCTTTGCTCCTTCAAGTTCATATTTAGTTCTCAAAGACCTATTGTAATCATCAAGAGCCTTTTTATTTTCAATATATTTACCTGTAGTAGTATCAAGTTGACCATTATAGTTAGGGATAATCCTATTCAGAGCAGCAATAGCCTTATGTCTATCATCGAGAGATAGTTTTTCATTACGCGCTGCACCTAAAAGAAGATCCAGTTTATTCTTTTCGTCAACCATCTTCTTTCCAGCCTCTTGCCGTATTTCGTTAAGTTCCTTTTGGGCTTCAGCAGCCTCGTCTGTATTTTTTTTAAGGAGGATGAAAACAGCTGCAGCAGCGGTAATTGCTGCGAGTATTGCTCCCCATGGGCTGGCTTTCAATGCAGCATTGAAAGCCTTTTGCGCCACCATCGCCTTACCGACTTGACCTGTGTACTTGTAATATACAAGACGAGCACCCTCCGTAACGACAGCAAGAGCCTTTGTTGCCTTTTCTTGAAGAACAAGGAGCCCATAGTGCACAGTATCCCAAGCACTGATAAGCTTCTTGATAATAAGTTCCTTATTGATAACGAGCAGATATGTTGAGATCGCAGCTGTAAGCGAGATGATAGCTGTCTTATGTTCGTACAAGAAATTCACTGTAGTAAGGAGAGCCCTCATGATAGCCGAAGTCGAACTTAACATGTGCGACATAAGTGGCTGGAGTTTCTCACCGAGTTCTACACGGATCTCCTGAGCAGCATTCTTACATTTATCAAGACCTGCCTGAACAGTGTTGTTTTGGACGGCAAATTCCTCGTCTATAGAGGTACCTTCCTCAAACGCGACATTTGCCGCCTCCTGCTGAGCCTTTACCTCGTCGATATGAGTGGCAAGTGTAGATAGTGCAGCGATGGCACGAGAGCCGTTCTCTCCCATATCTTTAAACATTGGTGACAGAACGTCCATCCCCCCGGCTTTCTGCAAAGTTTCGAGGAACATAAGGAGAGCGCCATTGGCGTCCTCCTTAAGCTTCTTCGAAAACTCCTCTACATCGAGACCTGCAACCTTAGCATATTTCGCTGGCTCTTGCATCATGCGAACGAGCACCTGCGAGAGAGCCGTCGATGATGCTTCCACCTTCTGACCGTTGGTATCGAGAACTGCGCCGAATCCCATTATCTGCTGAATTGTCATTCCTGCCTGAGCGCCGACGCCACCCATTCGAGAAGCGAACTCCGCGAGATACGGAGCGGAAGCCGAGCAATTCTGTGATAACTCGTTTATCACAGACCCCACTTTCAACAGTGATTGTTCAGTTCCATATTTTTCTTCATCGCCGAATATACCTGTCAGCTTAGAGAGAGTGAGCGTAGCACCCTCTCCGAGGTCATCGAGAGCTACATTAATCTTGTCAGCGGCTCGTACAAAACCCAACACATCCTCTTGTGATGATTTGCCGAGACGACCGGCTTCTTGAGCAAGTTTATTAAGGTCTTCACGGCTTGTGCGCGTGTCCATCTGCTTAAAAGCTTCATTCAGCTCCACGACCTGTTCCTCGGTCATACCTGTAAATTTCCGGACGTTCGCCATCTCCTGGTCCATTGAGGCGTAAGCATCCACGGCCTTTCGAGCCACATCTACAAAAGACCCACCCCACTGTTGAAGCAGATCGACAGCCGGCCATGCACCGGTTGCCCAATTTTTGAATTTACTCCACAGAGACTCCTGCTCGCGAGTTTCATTCTTGACTTCTGCCAGATGAGCCTTAAGTTCCTTAATCTTCTCAATGTGCGAGCCCCACGTCTCTGAGCCTGGTGTCATATCCTTAAGCTGCCTATTAAGAGTTCGGAGAGCCTTTTCAAGTTGCCTCGGAGTTGCGGAATCAAGATTACTGAGTGCAGATTCCACGCCCTCGGTGGCTGACCTCACTTCATCAAGCTGCTTCTCATAGTTTTTGAGTTCCTTACGAGCCTTCTGGATATCCTTTGGGTCAGCCATATTGGATTTAAGATCGGATATTTTTTTCTTCGTGTCTGAAATTTTCTGTTCAAGTTCCGACATCATCTGCTTAGCCTGAGCGCCATTGACATTCAGGGTAACAGTTGCGGTATCTCTAATTCCACTCATAGATCGTAGATATAATGATTATTTTATGCTAAAATAGAGATAACCGAGGACGCCAAAAAAGACGAAAAACGCTCCTCCGCGATTAACGGAGGAGCGACATTTTTAGAAAATTTTACAGATTTCCAGTCATCAAAATCGTAAAATTCTAAAAATACGATAGTTAAAAGGGATAAAAGGGGAATATTTCCCCTTTTCCCGTCGTGAGACCCCCCGCCCGCCCTATGGAGCGAGACCTTTCGCCCCCTTTAGAGGTTGCGGAATATGCGAAAGAGGTTGCGCGTGGATGCGCTACGCGCAGACGCAGACGCGACCGCGTGCGGTATTGAGACCAACGTGCGAAGCCGATGCCGCGACGCAGTGCGGTATTGGCTCGCTCCATAAACAAAAATGTACGGTAATGAGACCGTGCATATATCGGATCTGAGATCCTATAGACACTGCAACAGCCTTATAATGGCTCGGGGCGGAGACTGACTGCGCATAGCGAGGTGCAAGGGGCGAGCCATAGAAGGCAAGTAGATGTCGATGCCTTTGCCGTATGTCCTCGGAGTGCAGCGGAGAGGATATGCCTGAAGCCGGAGACTTCCATACACGGCGAGAGAGCAGGACAATCCACGCGGAATCGCCTTGGGCGTTTCGGCGTGGGAAGGACTGCCGCCGTGGATGGATGTCGTAGGCACGAAGGCAGGCAAAGGCTTCGTGGGCGTACGGAAGCACAGACAACGACGTAGGAGGCAGGCAGTGCATCCGTAACGACCAAATCTTCTTGCCGAAGGCTCGACACTTAGGCACCGAACGACAGTGCAGTCAGTCTCCGCCCCGAGGGGGGAGGGGTGGGCGACCTTGCAACACTATGTAACTGGAATGTAACTGAAATGTAACTGAAATGGTGATTGTAATAATTCGGATCGGAGATCCTATAGACAATGCAACAGCCTTATAATGACTCGGTGATGATGTCGGCAGCGCGTAGGGAGGTGCTATAAGGGGCGAGCCAATGGCGCAAGTAGATGTCGATGCCTTTGCCGGATGGTTTAGGAGCGGAGCGACGATCCATGCCGTAGACGAGACTTCCTTCACCTGCTAAAAAGCTGAGCACCTCACTCGGAATTGCCCGGAGGGGAAATCGGAGTGAGGTGCGCAGCAGCAGATGGAGGATGTCGCAGGCGTTGAGGCAGGCAAAGGCTTCGTGGCCGTATAGTGACATAGACAACGACGCAGGAGGCAGGCTACATCACTATACGACCAAATCTTCTTGCGTCCTCGGCTCAGCCCGACAGCACCGACCGACAGTGCTGTTGACATCAGCCCCGAGGGGCATGGGGTGGGCAGATTTTCCTTAGCTTATAGACTCTGACACTAAGCTTCGATGTCGAATGTCATCGCATCGACTTTATCCTTCTCAGCCCATCCATTCTCGATAGTAGTTGAGATGTGTTCCAGTGCGGCTGTGTAGAACTCAAAGAGATCGGTCAGGTCATCGAATACTTGATATACCGGTTCTGCATCAGTGCCGAGCTTAAACTTGACAGGTAGAGATGCCCCATTCGTTTGCATAGCCAGATCATAGGCGGCCTTGTAATTGAACTGGTTTTCAGCGCTCAACCACACCGGCACACCACGCCACGAGAAATCCTCGATAATCTTTCGTTCAGTCTCCCGATTGATAGCCTCCTTGATGACAGCCTTCACCTCATCGACAGATGGGGTATGGTCGAAACGATGCCGCCAATAGAATGCAGGATTACCTGTCCCGTAGATCAGTTCCCACTTACTTCTGCCAACCTTAATGATGCCGTCAGAGCATCCCTCAGAATCATAACACTTTTCCATATCAACAAAATTATTATTAACAAACGGAAGGAATCACGTGAATTTATACTTCACCTTATTCCCATCCCATATCTCACTCTGAATAATGGTTTCGAACGGGAATCCATCTTCCATATCACTTATCTGGTCGAGGATGTTCTTCATCTCCTCGGAAGATGTAAAAAACTTAGCCCACTCCCCAGTCTGAATATCTCGAAAAGAAACCAGATATCGACCGTCACCTTGTGAGGTTTTAATATCTGATTCATAGTCGTGGATCTCAATGGGCTTATTCTGTATTGAGGCAAGACGCATCACCTTACCTGGGAAGCGCTTCTTACCATCGATCGGTGCATACGACACACCCATCTCTGAAAACTTTCTCATATTTATTTTATGATGTGTTAATATGTAGAATAAATTTTTGCAATCTCCATGAGCAGCCATCCCCTTAAAAGAGCCGATGATCTCCTGTCTTCGTTTGCGGCTCTTAATAT
>OBLI01001491.1_pt1 | contig 22632 bp, 17 predicted proteins | sample 1519701 | NCBI WGS metagenome assembly OBLI01 (sample SAMEA3663005, study PRJEB22513) | pig gut metagenome | biome: pig gut; feature: pig-associated habitat; material: faeces | place: France | collected 2012
TGCACCTGAGTGAAATCTCAGTCAAGAAAGGCGATGTGGTCAATGCAGGACAGAAGTTGGGTGTGACGGGCAACACCGGCACACGCACCACGGGTGAGCATCTTCACCTGGGTGTCATTAACGTATCGGCAGACAACAAGCTGCAGTGGGTCAATCCAGCGGCCTATCTTGTCGAAGTGGCGCAGAAAGGCAACCTGACCATCGAAGCGCAGCACAACGGCAAAGACCTTCTGGCGGCCTACAAGACGGCAGGAACGAAAGCGACGAACACCGACGAGCAGACTCCGGAAAACTGGATGAACAAGCTGCTGAGTTCCGACGATGCCGCCCTTGGCCTGGGCGGCGAGGACAAAGGACTGTTGGGCAACCTCATGGAGATGTTCATGACCCTCCTCATGCTCGCTATGCAACAGGAGGGAAAAAGCAAGGAACAACAGATGCAAACCATCAGCGATGCCCTGGTCAACAGACGTATCGACATCAGCAGTCTGGTGCCGAACATGCAGTCGGCCTCGCTCTCCATCACCGATAACGGCAAGGCTATCCTCTCTGTCCATGACGGCAAGCAGGAGTTCTCCCACGAACTGACCGAAGCGGAGCGCAGCAATATCTCGCAGGTACTCCATAGCGACAGCGACGACCAGACCAAGCAGCAACGTCTGGGTGGTATCATCAGCGCCATCACCTATACCCACCAGGCAGCCAGCAACTACGAGCGCATCGATGCTGAGCGTCAGTCGCAGGAGCAGACCTTACAACGAAGGTAACATCATCTAAACCAAAGCAATATGATTAAAGCAGAAGTAAATGTAACTGGTACGGTGAAGCGTAACACCGGCATCCGTACCGACCGAAACAACGATCCTTACCTGTCGCTCATTGTGACAGTGTGCTTGCCCGATGCCGAGCAGACCAACCATAGCATCGACGTGTTTGTCTCTCTTCCTCATGCCTGTCAGGAGGATGTGACCACCTATAGAGAGGGTGTCCGTCTCACCGTCAGCGGCAGTATGGACATCCGCAAGCGAGGAGAAGACTTGCAGTTCTACCTGACTGGCGACATGATTTCCGCCGAGAATGTCGCTGACCTCGATGCCATCGGAGGCACCATGACGTTCCGTGGCCACCTGAAGAAGGAGAACATCTATGAGGAGAAGACCGACAAGAACGGCCATCCGTTCATTGTGTTCTCTGCCTATTCCGCTGAGAAGGTGGGCGACGGCTTCGTAAGCACCTGGGTCAACTTCATGCGCTTCCCCGAGAAGGACGCCGACATCAGCACCATCATTCCTGACTGGATGCGCCCGAAAGCCCATGTGGATATTACGGGCGACTTGCAGGTATCGTCGTATGGCGGCGCAGTCCGTCTGTCCTGCCGTGTAAAGGATATGCAGGAGCATGTCTATGTCCAACACTAACCCATAGCGTATGAAGAAATCCAACTATACCCCCAAATCTGACGGACAGAGTGCGGAAGACCGTGCGCTGTCCACCTTCGCCGAGCTGATGATTGAGAAGATCAGCAATCTCCAGAGCGACTGGAAGAAGCCGTGGTTCTCTCCGCAAGCAGCTCAGATGCCCATGAACCTCAGTGGGCGCAACTACAACGGCATGAACAGCGTCGTCCTTATGCTCATGCAGGAGAAAAACGGCTGGCAGACCTCCCGCTATGCCACTTTCGACCGCATTGTCAGCATGAACTTCACCAAGGGCAAGGATGGTAAATCGGTTCCTGCTGTAGATGCCGATGGCAACAAACTCCCGCATGTGGGCATCAACAAGGGCGAGAAGAGCACCCCGGTGATGCTCACCACTTTCACCTGCGTCAATCAGGAGACGAAGGAGCGCATCAAGTACGACGACTACAGGCAGATGTCGCAGGAAGAGCGTGCCAAATATGCCGTCTATCCCAAGCTCCAGGTCTATCACGTCTTCAATCTCGACCAGACGAACCTCAAAGAGGCACGTCCAGAGGTCTATCAGAAGTTTCTCGACGAAGCAGAAGGCCGACGCTTCGAGTCCAGCGAGGGAATGCGCGATTTCCCTGCCCTGGATGCGATGATTGAGAAAGACCTCTACGTCTGTCCCATCAAACCCACCCATGGCGACGATGCGTACTATTCAATCAGCCGCGACGAGATTGTCATCCCCGAAAAGTCGCAATTCATTGACGGTGAGTCCTTCTACAGTAACCTCCTGCATGAGATGAGCCACGCTTCGGGTTCGGAAAGTCGTCTAAACCGACTGAAGCCCGGCCAGTCCTTTGGTAGCGAAGCCTACGGACGTGAGGAACTCGTTGCCGAGCTCACTGCCGCCCTCGTCTCTTCGCAGTATGGCATGGAGAAGCACGTCAAGAGCGACAGTGCTGCCTACCTCAAGTCCTGGCTCAACAGTCTGCACCAAGACCCGCAGTTCATCAAGACCACCTTGATGGATGTGAAGCGGTCGGCCTCGTTCATCGACCAACGCCTCGATTCCGTCAACCAGCGTCTGGAGCGTGATGGTTGGGAGGCAGACTTCTCCGACATCCGCACCAAGAACAAGGAGTTTACCCCGATGTTCAATAGCAAGGGTGAAAGGGTCAACCCTGCCGCCCAGCAGCAGGAAGCGGTTCAGGAAAAGCCTGTAGTCCAAGAACAGAAGGAGGAGATTGCTGCCAAGAATGTAGAACGTCCACGATTTCATCGTTAGGATTTACGAGCCATCGCCCGAGGTGGACGTACTGTTCACCTTTGATGAAGAGGACGAAGCGGAGATGTACTTTGGTGACACGCCTGTGGGGATTGACATGGACACAGCCCAATATATCCTGCGCCAAAAAGCGTCGATGCCTGTCGGCACAGTATGGGGAGACTCGTTCCCTGCCGTCATCAATCACACTTCGGCATCCATCGCCCGCCAGCATCCCGACTTCCATGCCGCCAAGCATGGTGACTACGATGCAGCACTGCGGCTGATTGACGACCTGGTGAAGGACGACCGCATCGTGGACATTGCGGAACGTTATCCCAACGCCCATGTCATCTACAACCATCGTATGCAGGGCGACGGCATCAACATGATACCGGCTGCCTACGCCGCCAAGTTCTCTGCTGCCGGCATGACCGTGGAGCATGACATCATTGCTGTGACCAACGTCTCGCACACCAACGCCTCTGACATTTCCCGTCTGAGCAAACGTATGCGCTTCGAGGGCAAGGTCAGCAAAGGCACGGACTACATCCTTCTCGACGACTTCATTACCTCGGGTGCTGAGCTCCGTGATATGCGCGACTTCGTGCAGAGTCAGGGAGGCAATGTGGTGATGATGACCACCTTCGGACATGGCAGCTATGGACGACTCAAAGACATCAGAATAGATAACGATTACAAAGAACGACTCAAAGCGTCGGGTATCACCGACAGAGATTTAAGAAAATATGGAATTGCATCGGAAATCGGCTGTCTCACCATCGGGGAAGCAGCCAAGCTCAGCCGCCTGGTTAACGCCAGAGCAAAAACAACAGTTGCGCAGCTCAGCGCAAGAGTTCTGCGAACACGCCAAGGACAGCAACCTCTACCGCCAGTGGGAGAAGCAGTTCAAGGAAGCGGGCTTCAAAGTGTCCAGACTGAAACGATAGAAGACAAGAGTAAAACAACCAATCAGGGTGTGGAGTTGCGTGCCGCCAAAGGTGCTATGCACCGATGATGTAGCCGTGGCTGCACACCTTTTAGAAGTATACATCATCATGAAGAAATATCTTTTCATCGGAATGCTGTTGCTATCGGCAATGGCTTCCAGTCAAGCAAACGCAAGTCCTGTGCGACTTGCCGACAAGTGTAATATCGAGGTCAGGGACGACAACCGACTCACCAAGCCTCTGCAACCTACGTATCTCGACAATGTCATCACAACCTCGTCGTGGGGCAGTAACTGGTTCATCGAGGCCAAAGGTGGCGCATCGGCCTTCATCGGCACGCCCGTAGGCTGTGGCGACCTCTTCGATAGAGTTATGCCTGTCCTGCAGATAGGTGTGGGCAAATGGTTTACGCCGGCAGTGGGCGGGCGTATCGGCTACCAGGGCGTGAAGTTCAAGAATGCCGACCTGCGCACCATGGACTATCAGTTTGTCCATGCCGACTTCATGTATAACCTCACGCACAACCTCCAATGCAACGACGAAGGTCTGTCGAAGGTGGATGTCATTCCTTTCGTGGGCGTGGGTATGATACGCAACTCCTCCAGCACCGCCGGCTATTTCCTGGCAGATGGCCAGCAGGTGGGGCAACCGACGACAAACCGAGAGCAATCAAGCTCGCTTGAATTGCCGAGGTGCGAAGGAGGAAGACGAAGTCAACATCCCTTCGCTTTCAGCTATGGCATGGAGCTCCGCTACTTGCTCTGCGACCGCCTGCATCTGGTGGGCGAGGTGAGCGGCATGACCACCCTGAAGAACTTCGACTGTGTGGGCACCTCCAGCCGTTTCGGCGACCACATGCTCAACGTCTCTGTGGGCTTGTCCTATACCATCGGCAAGAAAGGTTGGAAGAAGGTCATCGATGCCCGTCCGTACATCAACCAGTGTAACTACCTCCTGGACTGCAATGCCGTCCTCGCCAACTATGCCAAGGAGATGAAGAAGCAGCACCACGAAGCCACCACCGCCGACAAGAATGACTATAGCGGACTCAATTCCCTCCGTTTGCGTATGTCGCAGCAAGGCGACACAGCATCAGAGATGGCTGACACGCTTGAAACCTCCTCACGGATAGCCGTAGGCGTACCCGTCTATTTCTACTTCCATCTGAACACCGACAAACTTGTGGACGACTCCCAGCTGGCCAACCTCGATGAGATAGCACGCATCGCCAAGGAGCAGCATCTCACCGTGCATATCTCAGGCGCAGCCGACAGTGCCACAGGAACCAACGACCGCAACCGCACCCTGAGCATCGAGCGAGCCAAGTACATCGGCCACCAGCTCATGTCCCGTGGTGTCCCTAAAGAAAACCTGAAAGCCACCAGCCTCGGCGGCATCAGCCAGTTCAGCCCCAAAGAAGCCAACCGCTTCTGCGTAGTCTTGGTGCAATAGCCCACACCACCTAACACACATCTTCACTTATATCCCAGCAACTCCAGTATCGTTATCCGCCCAAGATAACCCTGCTGGAGTTGTTTTTTGGTACTTAAACGTTTGAAAAACACATTTTGGTCTCGTAAAATTGGGGAATATACTAATTATTTTACCCAAATAGGGATTTTTTCAACTGATTCGGCTCGTTTCTCGCTAAAATAATATACCTTTGTGAGTAGAAAACGAAGAATTGCCACTAATATGGATAAGAAGCTTAATCGAATCAAGGTTGTCCTTGCTGAAAGAAACAAAACAAACAAATGGTTGTGCGAAAAACTTTGTGTGTCACCTACAACAGTATCAAAATGGGTGACCAATACTTGTCAACCTCCGATGGAGACATTTATGCGAATAGCACAAATCCTTGAGGTAAACTTGGATGACCTGGTTCGTTATGAAGAACTGCCCATAAAAGAAGAATGACATTATGAAATATACATTTTCTGGACACGAATCATTTCCCTGCAAGGCTTTATGGCTGAAGAAGGGCTATGATTTCATAATAAAGGGACGCGACTTTAATGCTCCTGATTCTGTCATAGAATTGGGTGTAGGAAAGAATATGGTCTCTGCTATACGGTACTGGTTACGTGCCTTTGGTATAACCAGGAACGATAAAACCGGAGAACTGGCCTCTTTTCTTTTCGATGCAGAAAAAGGAAAGGATCCTTATGTCGAAGATTTAGGAACTATCTGGCTATTACATTTTCTCTTAGTGACTACAGGTGAAGCCACCCTGTATAACTGGATCTTTATCAGATTGCAAAAAGAGAGAAAATATTTTGATAGGCAGAATGTGATAAACTTTGTGCATAGATTACTCATTGAAGACAATAAGCAAAGTATTTATAATGAGAATACTATAAAAAAGGATGTCGGCGTATTGCTCCAAAATTACGTATTGCCTATCAAGGCAAATTCTTTTGAGGACTACAATACCATTCTTATGGATCTTGACCTTATTAGCACGAATGACGGAAAGACTTTTCAATTCAATATCGAGGGCAAGAGACAGGTTCCATGGCAAATATTCTTGTATGCAATTATTGTTGTCAAAGGAGCAGATGAGACCGTTGATTACAATACTTTGCAAGAAATTGGACTTATTTTCTGCATGTCAGACTTGGAAGTCATGGAGATGTGTCAGTCAATAGAGGCGAATAATCCTCAAAGCATTCGTTATAGTGACACTGCTGGTATCAGGCAAATTCAGTTTATCAAGAAGATGAATGCTAAGGAGGTTCTAAACGAATATTATGGCTAAGAATGTATTTACGCTTTCAGCGAACATAGAGAACGGTATAACCGAAGGTAGCAAGTATATTGTGACACCTAATGTTGAAAAGGTGTTACAAGAGATAGTTAGTGCATATCAAACTGGCATCCATTCTTTCACCATAATAGGAACCTACGGTACTGGTAAGTCATCGTTCATTCTCAACCTAGAACATGACCTTGATAAGAAGGCTAAAACAAGGACGATCCTAAAGGAGCCTAAAGTGTTGACTGCAAAGAAGGTCGAGATTCTCAATGTTTTGGGCGACGTTAAACCTCTTTCTGAAATATTGAAAGAGAAACTTAGCGAAAGAGGATGCAAGGGGCATGACGCTTTGTCAATGTTGCGTGACTTCTACAGTACATTGAAGAAAGAAGGAAAATTCCTCCTTATTGCAATTGATGAGTTTGGAAAAGTTCTTGAACATGCAGCTAAATATAACCCTGAGAGTGAACTATACTTCTTCCAGAAGTTGACTGAATTTGTCAATGTTCCAACTCGGGAAATACTGTTACTCACTACACTGCATCAGAATTTCTCTGCCTATGCAAAGAAACTTTCTCAGGCGCAGAAGAATGAGTGGACAAAAGTAAAAGGACGTTTCCAGGAAGTCGTTTTTGCAGAGCCTGTAGAGCAGCTCTTATGTCTGGCTGCAGAACACATTAATGACTCACGAAGGATGAAGATTGTGGACATGAATTTTTGCAAGTTGCATGACCTTGCTGTATCTTGCAAATTTGTGTCTTCGAGTTTCACTATGGATATTGCATCAAAGCTTTATCCTCTTGATTCCTTTGCTGCTTATGCTATCACCAAAGCTATTCAACGATACGGGCAGAATGAACGTTCGTTGTTCAACTTCCTGAATTTAAAAGGAGCATACTCCATCATAGACTTCAAATACAAGGAGCATCTCACATATAATCTTGCCGAGGTATATAACTATATCAAGAATACATTCCACTCGTACCTGAATGACGCTCATGCAGACGCTATGGGCTGGAGTTCTATTCAGCTGTCTATAGAACGAGTAGAAGGTTATGATTGGAAGGACTCCAAGTCCCTTCTGGATGCCATCAAGATTGTGAAGGCAATAGGACTTCTTAATCTATTTGGTAAAGGTGGATTCTCTATGACGGCATTAGATTTGGGGGCGTATGCTTCTTTGGCCATGGATGTAGAATTCCCGAACTCTATAATCAAGGAGTTAGAAAGGCTCAAGATTATACGTTATGCAGAATATAAGAAGCGATATATTCTATTTGAAGGTACGGATATAAACATAGAAGAAGAAGTTGAGAAGGCTGGAATGGTTGTACCCAGACCAGTAAACTATATCGATGACTTGCGCGTCTATTTCAACAAACGCGTTATGCCAGTTAGGGCCTCTTATTTCCATAGAGGCACCCCTCGGTATTTTGAATATCAGGTTGTTTCTGAGGCGACCGATATAATACCCGTTGGGGATGTTGATGGATTTGTCCAAATGGTTTTCTCGACAAAAGAAGACTATTTGGAAGAACTTGCCGCATTCAGCCGCAACTGTCAGCACGCCATTGTCTTCGCTTATTTCAACGAAACAGATGATTTGGTTGAAAGTATTCATAAGATAAAGAAGTATAGCTACATTCTTGACAAGGTCTTACTGGATAAGTCTGACCGTGTTGCGATAAAGGAGGTTACACAGCTTATGCAGTATGAGCAGACTTTACTTAACAAGAGATTAAACGACAGTCTGTTCTCATACAGCAAGGATGTGACATGGATATACAAGGGCGAAACAATAGAAATTGCTTCTCAACGAGCCTTCAATCAATTGCTCTCACATGTCTGTGATGATATATACAGTCTTACTCCAATCATCAATAACGAGCTTTTCAACAGACACAAGCTCTCGAGCAGTATTTCTGCGGCTAAAGCGAAATACTTGCAAGCACTACTGGATAATGGCAACAAGGAAGACCTCGGCTTTGAAGAGACAAAGTTCCCTCCTGAGAAGACAATCTATTATACATTGCTGAAGAATACAGGACTCCACGTCAATGGAGAATTTGCTGATGAGCCTTCAAATCCTGACATTAAGACCCTATGGGAGGCTTGTGAGGACTTCCTCCGTGGCTCAATGGAGAAGCCGAGAAAAGTGTCTGAACTGATAAAAATCCTATCCAGCCAACCTTATAAGCTAAAGGATGGCGTACTGGATTTCTGGATTCCTACATATCTGTACATCAAACGAGAGGACTATACATTGTATGGTGCTAACAACCAGTATATACCAAACATTAACAATGAGTTCTTCGACCTCTTAAAGAAGCACCCAGGAGAGTTCAAGGTCAAGGCATATGCTGTGGACGGCGTGCGATTGAGATTTTTCAATCAATATCGTAAAGTCATTGGTCAAAACACAGATAGTACCATAATCAAGGGTGATTCGTTTGTTGAGACTATAAAGCCCTTCTTCTTTTTCTATGCAAAGCAACTTAACGACTATGCAAAGCATACAAAGAAGATAGACCATCGTGAGACCTTGCGTTTCAGGGATGTTCTTGCTAAGGCAAAAGATCCGGAAAAGACATTCTTTGAGGACTTGCCTGAAGCTCTTGGGTACGATAAAGAGAATGGAGAGCAATTCATAGATGACTATTGCTATGTCATCCAGCGCGCAATACGTGAGCTTCGCAAATGCTATTCTCAACTCATCGATCGCATAGAAGCTCATATTGTGGAAAGCCTGGGACTTTCTTCTTATGAATATCCGGCTTACGTTCAAGAAATGCAGGATAGACTTAGCAAGGTTAAGATGCATCTGCTGACAGGCCGTCAAAAAGAATTCTACCAGCACTTTATGGCTCAGTTTGATAGAAGAGAAGAATGGTTCCAGTCGGCATGTTATGCAGTTCTGGGCCATCCTCTAGATAAGTTGCGTGACGAAGAAGAGCCTAAGCTGCTGGATGACTTCGTATATCTCTATAGAGAATGTGAGCAACAAGCTGTGGTTTCAGAAAGTCTCAATTACAAGATTGATGACAATGAGCAGGAACGCTCCAAACAGCTTGAATCAAAAATCGATAAGATCCTTACGGGCAACACCAATCTTGACGTTTACACCCTAATGAGATTATTACAAAAGCGAATAAATAAGGCATGACAAAAGTAAGGCACATATTAGGCATTTCGGGCGGCAAGGATAGTGCAGCTCTGTCAATCTACCTTAAGCAGAAATATCCTCAGCTTAAGATAGAGTACTACAACTCTGACACTGGTTGCGAGTTGGCAGAAACAGAACTGCTTATCGACCGGCTGTCTGCATATTTAGGTAATATCAAAAGACTTCGTGCTGCTGAAGGCAGCCCGGAGCCAACCCCTTTTGAGCATTTTCTCAAGGCGATGGGAGGGTTCCTACCTTCTCCACAACAGAGATGGTGCACTAAGAAGATGAAGTTGGCAGAATTTGAACGATATGCCGGTGATGATTATGCCGTCTCCTATGTGGGTATTCGAGGAGATGAAGACCGTGATGGCTATATATCGTCAAAGCCTAATATTCAGGCCGTATTCCCTTTTCGTAGAAACATCTGGAGTATAGATGTCATCAATAAAGTGCTGCACAATGACAACATTCAAACGCTGGAGAAACTCTATGACGAATTATGTCCCGTGCGCATGAAAGAAGAGGTCATGGATATAGTGACCCGTCCAATCACGAAGCAATTCTACTATTCCAAGAAGTTGAATGCCCTTCTTGATATCGACGTTAAGCTCTTCAATCATGTAGTGTTCAAATATCTACAAACAACGGATTATCCAGTTGGTAAACTTACAGAAGAAGAGTTTCCTCTACTGGACAATGATGATGTGCTTGTAAAAGAAGACATCTTCAGAATTCTCCGTGAGAGCGGCGTTGGTGTCCCTGCGTATTATGAAGAGATACCCTTTGAGGTCGATGGAAAGACCGGCACGTACTGCCGAAGTCGTTCCGGCTGCTATTTCTGTTTCTTCCAACAGAGAATAGAATGGGTGTGGCTTCTGGAGCAGCATCCAGATCTTTACCAAAAGGCGATGACCTTTGAAAAAGATGGTTATACATGGATTCAAGGTGAAACTTTGGCCGACCTTGCCAAACCTGAGCGCGTCCGCCAGATAAAACTGGATATTATCAAGAGACAAGAACAGGCTAAAGCCAATAAACAAGGAACCACTTTGGTGGATATACTTGGTGATGAAATAATGTGTTCAAACTGCTTTATATAAATACAGTATGGAGAATTTAGAATTCGATAAGCTATTCGAGCCTAGCAACAAGAGCGTTTTAGACTTCTTTAGGCAGAGCGGAGCTGGATATTATATTCCTGAGTATCAACGTGGCTATAGTTGGGACAAGGACAACATATATCAACTTCTGACGGACATATCTGACGGAGTTGACAGACTTGTTACGTGCAAATCCACTGAGCAGGAGATACATTTCCTGGGCACAATTATAACCGTAATTGATCAGAGCAGCAAGAACAAAGATCCCAAGGGTAAACCCACAAGAATCGACATGATTATTGATGGGCAACAGCGTGTCATCACAATATCTGTAATGGCATCTATCTTTGTTAAGATGTTGATAAAATATCTGGCTCAGATAAAGCAGACTTCCGAAATCTATGCCGACGTGAAGGAAGTTGTGGATACTTGGAGCAAACGATTGATGGATATTGTTTGTTTTGACCTGCTTAGAGGCAAACCGACTCTAAAGCCCAAGGTCATACGTGGTGGTGTTGATTACTGGACTGCAGAGGATAGTATTGAAGACGCATATAAGTCTGACCTTGCTCATTATGAAGCAGAGTTCATTAACGCATATCTCGAATCTAAATCGGATTTGAATGTCAAATTCCCCACATTTGGCTCGAATACGAACTATTCCGCTAACGCAAAACGCATTGAGAAATGGCTCAATAAGACAGTCGGTGAAGCACACATTCAGAACGACGACTATCCTCATGCCTTGGATATTATCAACCACATCTCTCAGGAATGGTTGTGGGAATACGAACGTCCATTGCTTAAGATGAGCGTTGAAAAGCAATATACCGAGGAAAGTACCAAAGAAACATCAACGTTATGTTCTTTGGTGCAAACTCTTGCAGCTTGTTATTACCTGTTGCAGAGATGCTGTTTCTGTGTTATCAAGCCGGAGAATGAGGATTGGGCATTTGATATGTTCCAGTCACTTAATGCCACAGGCACACCCTTGACGGCTTTAGAAACCTTCAAACCTGTGGTTGTTAATTACTTTAAGGTGAACAAGATGGAATATAAGGGCTCTACTACGGAATCCTATTTTTCATCGGTTGAATCATTCCTGTCAGCTACGAATACAGCCGTTCAGAAAACAAAGCGCACCAATGATTATATCGTTTCTTTCTTTGCTGCCTACAATGGAGAGAAAGTTCCTACTCACTTCAGTGGAGAAAGACGTGCTTTGGTAGATAGTTATAATGCTTTATCTACGTCTGAAGAGAAAGAGCGATTTATCAAGCGTATGGGAGATTATTCTCAATTCTATGACTTATGGTCTGACTACGACGGAGAAAAAGTATTTAAGCTCAACGAGGTAAATGACGAAGCTGAACTTATCTCATTACTGATACTGTTCTTAAAGGGAGCAAATCATAGAATGGCAATCACCACTTTGGGAACTATATACCAACAAGTTCTTGATGGTAAAGATGGCGCTGATAAGGAGTTCATTGAAACGGTTAAAGCAACTACGGCATTCTATTATCTTTGGAGAACTGCTTTCCCTAATAATGGTCTTGATATTGCGTATAGAAATTACTTCCACGATTGCTTTGTAAATAACAAAACGATTACATCGCAATCCTTGAAGGATTACTTCATGTTAGTTCTTCAAGAAAAAGGTATTCGCAGAAATGATTGGAAGCAGAAGGCTGCTTCTAGTCTTAAATACAACCGGTCGAATTATGATTTTGTGAAGCTTGCGCTTTTAATATCATCAACAGATACAATACCTGATCCTTCTAAACCCGGTTCCATCAAAAAGGGAAAGCCGGGGACATCTGACTATCTTCGACTGAAATTGTGGAAGTCTGAAGACTTAAAGACTATTGAGCATATTGCGCCACAGACCAATCCTGGTACTTGGGATAAGGAGCTTTATGATCAAGATACCATGTATGTCAATTCACTTGGCAATCTGACTTTACTCCCAGTCGATTTGAACTCATCGTTAGGGAACAAAAACCTACATGAGAAATTGCTGTATTATAAGAGCGTGGCAGAGGATGATCCCGATGCTATTAAGAGTATTGAGAAGCAAGCTGCCTTAATAGGTGCAAAGCTAAACGAATCCACCATACAGCTTTTGCGTGATTGTAAATATGAACATCACATGAAGCCCATAAGTGTTCTTGACTACAGCGATTCCTGGAAAGTTGATATAGTCAAACATCGTACAAATGCGATGCTGGATATTGTATACGAGAAACTCTTATCTTGGTTAGAATAGAATATGTTATTCGAGGTTGATTGGGCAGAAGACGGAACATACCGTCCTGGAGAATACAACTCGCCAGAGAAATTTTTCAATGATGGGTTAGAAAACTCCAATGAATTTGATTTGCAGCTGGGCTATTTTAGCTCAGCAACTATAAGTGTGCTTGCAGATGGGTTCGCTACATTTATTTCCAAAGGCGGTAAAATGCGTCTCGTCATCAACCATATCGTCTCTACAGAGGACAAGAATGCCATAAGTAAGGGATTGAAAGGTGGATTCATCAACTGCTTTGACCTAACAGATTTTGCCCAGTTAAGAAAGACTTTTGATGAATATACCCAACAGTTCTTTGAATGCCTTGCGTTTCTTATCTATAACAAACGCATAGACATTCGCATCATTAAACCCAGGAACAAGAAGGGCATTTCGCATACTAAGACTGGCCAGTTTAGAGACGGTGATAGCGTCACATCTTTTACAGGCTCTGCTAATTTTACCATCAGTGGCTTATTCAATAATCTGGAAGAAATAAAGATTGACCGAAGTGATTCTCTTGACGTGATGACACGCAAACGTATAGAAAGTCAGCGTGAAGAGTTTGACTGTATCATGGATGGCACCAAAAGGAACATTGAGTACCTTTCTCCGGAAAATCTTATATCTGCCATCAAGACCAACTATGGTGATAAGGATATAGAAGAATTGCTTGATGTAGAAGCTAAACTTCGAAAGATTAAGCATGACAAGAAAGTCCAAGAGCTAAAACGGCAAGATTCCTTGGTTTCAGAACCAATCGAGGAAATATTGCCTTGTTTCCCATTCCCATCTGGGCCTCGCGACTATCAGCAGTTAGCGTTTGATAATTGGAAAAACAATGGCCAGAAAGGGCTGTTCGCTATGGCTACTGGTACCGGTAAAACCATAACATCCCTAAACTGTCTCCTGGAAATATATAAGCGGAAGGGCTACTATAAGGCCATCATACTGGTACCGACTATCACTCTAGTCAATCAGTGGGAACAGGAATGCCGTAAATTCCGTTTCTCCAACATCATCAAGGTGTATTCAAAGAACCTCGTTTGGCGTGACGAGGTGGAGCGTGTCCATTTCAACGAAAAATATAAATCTGACAAAGATCCGGAGGTTTCATACATCATCATCTCAACATACGCATCCTATTCACGCGAGAAGGTGTTCAATGTGTTAAACGGCTTTGATAAGAGGCGTGTGTTGATGATAGCTGACGAGTGTCACAATATGGGCTCAGGTTCTCTCGTAAAACGCTTGAAGGAAATACCATACCTTCGTCGAATAGGATTGTCGGCTACGCCGGAGAGACAATTTGATGAAAATGGCAACAACAAGTTACGCAAGTTCTTTGGCTCTGAAGAACACTATACCTATGAGTATAGCATGAAAGAAGCCATTGATAAGGGTGTACTTTGCCGTTACATGTACTATCCTCATATAGTCAAGCTCACATCGGATGAAATGGATGCATACTTGGAACTGTCTGAGAAAATATCAAGGTACTTCAATTACAATACATGCAGCTTTGATGAGCAAGATGAAATGCTCAAACGATTACTTCTGGCTCGAAAGAGGATAATTCATAAGGCTGTAAATAAGCTGGCGATGTTTAAAGAAATCATTCAAAAGCGATTTGAGGAGAAAGGTAACTTGAAATACTCTCTGATTTATGTCCCGGAGGGAAACAGGCCGGACTATCTTGATTCTGCAGATGACTTTGATCATACAGAGGAAATTGCAGATGACAATGATGCAGAGCATCTTATCAATCAATATACTCTGGCAGTGACCGAAATAGACAGATCTGTGACAGTAAGGAAATTCGTCTCTGGTCAGCAAGATAGAGAAGAAATCCTTTCAGACTTTGCTGCAGGGAAACTTCATGTGTTGACCTCCATGAAATGTCTCGACGAAGGTGTAGATGTACCTCGTAGTGAGTTGGCTATCTTCTGCTCGAGTACCGGAAATCCACGGCAATTCATCCAGAGACGAGGCCGCGTCCTGAGAACACATAAGGACAAAAAGATGGCAGAATTACACGATCTCGTTGTAGTTCCAGAAGTAAGTCCCAATAGCAATAGCTATCGTATGGAGCAGTCTCTTCTAAGAGGAGAACTTGCCCGAGTCAATAATTTTGCCCTACTATCAGAGAACCCCTCTTATTCAGAAATGGAGCTAAGAGGAGTACTCGATCATTATGGATTAAACTTATATAATAACGATCATATACAATGACAAACAAGGAACGAATGTTACACATGGTTCTTGACGACAAGAAGTTGCAGGAGCTTTATGATTATGACGAGTCAGAGTACGAAGACATGTATTCCGCAATAAACTCGGATAATGTCGTCGTTGCTGCTGTCGCTCGTATTGTGAAGGAATTGGATGGCTCAACTGATGAAACCGTCCAAAGAACTGTCTATTCTAGAGTTTTCAACTACATTAACGACAACTTCATATTATGATCATACAGAGAATTGAAATAGATAATTTCCGGAGTTATTACAAGTCCAATGCATTTGAACTTGAGAACGGATTGAACCTTATCATCGGCTCTAATGGTGACGGCAAGACTACTTTCTATGAAGCCTTGGAATGGCTGTTCCGTACCGATGGCACAAACAAGATGGACAGCAAGTTCATCTCAAAGAAACGTATCGAAGAGCTATTTGCAAACGAGTCGGATGATGTTCGTGTTGCTATGACCTATGAGCACAAAGGCGTAATAAAGACCCTCGAAAAGATGTTTCATTTCACCAAATCTTTTGATGGCGAAGTGAGCACCTCCAACTACACATTTTCTCTCATCGAACAAAGTGGTGTAGAACGTGTGGTAAGAGAAGGTATACGCTTTGACTACGACCTGCCTTCGGAAATCCGCAAATACACCATGTTTAAGGGTGAAAGCGACCTGGATGTCTTCCAAAACTCCAATGCATTAAAGATGCTCGTAGAGACATTTAGTGATGTCAAGGACTTTGAAGCATACTTCTCGTTCATGGAATACGCTACCAGGAAAGCTGAGCAAGCCAGAGACAATGCACAGAAATTAGATAGCAAGAACACCCAGAAGATTAAGTCGCTCAAAATGACGATAGACCATGAATCAAATATGCTGTCTGATATTGAGCGAGAAATCAAGAACAAAGAGAATGAGGCTGTGAATTTCGATTCTCTTCTAAAGAGTATTGAACAGAGCAAAGAAGCCTCTAAGTTGTTGATTGCTGTAAATAGGCGCATTGAGACTTTAAGTCAAAAACGCGCTCAGACTCAGGCTCGTATTGATGAGAATTACACCATCAATCTTCTTGACAACATGTGGATTTTGATGGGCTTTGGCGATATTGCTGAAGAATACTCCGCCAAAATCAATGAGATTGACAAGAAGCGCCGTAAGCTTGAACAATCATATATAGCAACGGCAAGTGCAGATAAAGTCATCAAGAAGATGCAGACTGACTTTGTTCCCCTCCCTGTTCATATCCCTGGGCAGAAAATCATGCAGGAGATGCTTGATGAAGAAGTCTGCAAGATTTGCGGTCGTCCTGCGCCCAAACATTCAGACGCATGGGAGTTTATGCTTCATCGACTTGAAGAATACAGGGACTCTCTGAAGGTAGATATTGATGACGAGATAGAACCATATTACAAATACAACTACGTTGTTGAGTTACAAAAGAGAGATACCACGCTTAACGACAATCTGTCGGAGATAACAAAACTGCGTCATAAGATTCAAGAGGCAATTGCTTTCAACAATCGTCTTCATGATGATGTAAAGAAGATTGATGCGAATCTAAACTTAGAGTATGAGCAGAAGAAGCGCATCCTTGCTCAAACTGACGGTCTGACTGAAGAACAGTTGTTGGCTAACTATGAGAATATATCCAATTGGATGGATCAGAAGAACCGTGCAGAGACTCGTATTGACGTACTCAAACGCCAACGAGCTCAGCATCGTGTCGCTTTGGAAAAGGCACAAGAAGACCTGAGTAAGCTTGCAGAAGGTACGTCTGCTGCCATCTATGCCAAGACTGCTCTTATTATTAGGCAAATATCAGATGCTTTCAAAACTGCCAAAGAAACAAATAAGAAACGACTTCTCCACGCAATAGAGGATGAGTCAAACATCTTCTTGGAGAAACTCAACTCGAATGACTTCAAGGGTACTATCCGTATTCTTGAAAAAGCAAACGGGCAAGGTGAAGCCGTTCTAATGAACAATGACAACACTCGCATATTCAATCCAAATACTGCTTTGCGCACGACGTATCTTATGTCAGTCCTGTTCGCTATCGGTAAACTGTCTGGCGAAAGAGACAAGAGCGAGTTCCCCCTCATTTTCGATGCTCCTACTTCTTCTTTTACAGATGCCAAAGAAAGCGAGTTTTTCAATGTTATCAGCAAGTTGAATAAGCAGGTGGTAATCGTGACCAAGAGTTTCCTAAAAGAAAGCGCAACCGGAGAAGTAGTGCTGGATCAAGCTAAAGTGGATGAGATTTCTGGAAGAGTCTTCCGCATAGAAAAGAAGAAACCATTCGATGACAAGAAGCTTGGAACCATTCAAACAATAATCTCACAAATCAAGTAAGCCATGGCAGATATACTTAACAACATAGAAGAGCTCGTCGATAAAGACGAGAAACTTATTGATATTTGGGGACGTAGAACACCCAAATTTGAAAAGAAGTATGAGCAAAGTGTGATGCGTGTTATCTCTGACTATGGAATAGGCGCATCCGAGAATACTGGTGCCAAAGGAAAAATTCTTGGAGCCGGTTATGAGCCATATATCATGGCATTCTTCATTGGCCTGTATTCTGGGAAGAGACTTCCTCTTTCCGATGATTCTGATGATGTTAAAGTTCTTGGTCAGCCTCTGGACAAATGGGGTAACTTGGATTCAAAGAAATTCAGGAAGGCATACTCACAGTTGCGTTCCTACATTTTTATTGCTCTTGTTGCAAAGACAGATATAGACTGGATTGCTATTGACAAGGGTGATATAAAGGTGGCATCGGCTGTCTCTCAGCTCATTGAGACTATGGAGGAATATGCCAACTATGGTTTCTCTGTTATGGAAGAAATGCTGAATGCTGACAAGGGTTACTTTTTCTCGCATCGTTCATTCCTTGACATCTTCCTACAACTCACGGATAAAAAGGCTGTACAAGAAGACAACAAAGATACCCCTGAAGACCTTTAATACTTAGAACCTTATTCTCTATGGACTATCTTGAAGCGTTTAGGAATCTCAGACCAAACATGAAATATGGTCGGAAATCGCCACAGAAGGCAATACTCCTTTTGGCGATTATTGAGATGTACGAAAACAGCGTATTGTCAGACAATGAAATTGTGTACGACGAAACGCTGAAAGGTACATTCTTGAAAGTATGGAACAAAGTCTTGCCGGAAGACACAGCATTATTGACGGAGGCATACATTCCCTTCTGGTATATGCAAAATGAGGACTTTTGGCACGTCGTTCCAATGCGTGGAAAAGAGGATATCCTATTGCTTTTGAAGGATGACCAAATAAAGCCCTCCGAGTCTAAGATAAATGACTGCGTGCAATATGTCGAGCTGGATGAAGATTTATTCTTCTTGCTAACAATGCCCTCTGGTCGCAGTTCGTTGAAAAGAGCTTTGTTAGAAACATACACAAATTTGTCCAATAGAATGATTGATAAGTTATCTGAGGCATCAGACAACTCCGTCGATCATTCTGCTATTGCAATGGACGAGTATAAGGATTTATTAAGAACATCTGAAAAAGGTCAGAAGGTTCAAGACTCTTCATCAAGCAATGGGCAGCCACTGTTTGCTCACTTAGACGAGGAGATCCAGCTTACAATAGCTCTTGAGTATTATAAGTTCCAGAAAAAGCATAGGCAAGAAAGAGGGATATTCAAGGAATTATTTCCCAATGTGGAAGACTTGTACAAACGTATCGTTATCTCTCCCATCAAACAAGGTGAGATCTTGCAATCATTCTCGTTTGTTTATGAGAACTTCCTTGGAGACTTGAAGATTGCTTTGATGAGTGAAGACGGTTCGATGGATCTCATCGACTCTATTAATGATGCAATCCGTATCCTTAATGACGAACAGAGATCTGACTTCCAGGATGATTTAGCCGAAGATGTAGTCGCAAAGGAGGATGCCATCTCTACGCTGGCTGCATCAGATCCTGACGACCAGGTAATAACAGATAGACTTCCGCTTATCCCTGCACAGGAAAGCAGAAAAGGCAAACCTTGGAGCGAAGATGAAGAGAAGAAACTCTCTACATATTACCAACTTGGGTATTCTGTTGAAGAGATTGCGGTAGCCTTTGGGCGTACAGAAATCTCTATAAAGATGCGGCTTTCCAAACTTGGGTTGATGGATTATGTCTATGAAGAAGAAAGGGACATAGAAATAGAGGATGTTCCATCTACTGATGCGGCAAACATACCACTGGATATTTTCGTGGAAAACTCATCAAAACAGGGTGACATCTACAATATGCAAGGAGAGCGCATCTTCTCTGTTAATGGGCAGCTTAAGGTTTTCCATGGTAAAGTCTATCGGTTTAATTACAAAGGGGTGTGCTTTACCGTAAAAGACTTGGTCCGTCATGGAAAAAACTGGGATAAAGGCACTAAGAAGATAGTGGCTTATCCTGAAGCAGACCTTTATCAGGTTCTTGATCCTATTGGATTCATCAATCAAATAGAAGATGTGGTTGAATATCCGCAATGGGAGAATAATAGAATTCTGGTAGAGGGGAAGTGGTATGATTTTGAGGGCTATTATATAAAGTCTGCGGACTGCTCAAAAGTAGAAGAGACTACAGAAGAGCAAGATGATACATATTCATCCGAATATATGCCCAAAGGCAAACTAAAGGCAATCGATAAAGTTGCTCAGAGTTCGTATGATTATCTGTGGCTAATTGCTATTGCCGACTTCATGGGCGAAAAGCAACAATGCCCATCGCTTAGTTACGATTATCTCGCCTGCATGATGATTGCCAATGCTTGGGAAATCTTGAATGAACATCCCGAGCTTAAAGAACAAGAGGAGGAACTAGTAGATTGTATCAACTTCCTGATAGAAGAGTCAAAAGATTATATGGACGTAGCCTTGGATTGGTCATCGCCCAAGGATGTTGTGTACGATGCAATCAAAGATTATCCTATGGCTGGCGTTTTTGAAGACACCGTAGAAGAGCTTGTTGAATCGGCTCCATATAATGTGCTTAAAGCCTGGATTTCCACCGACGACAGACAAGAAATGGTTCTCCAGTCAAACGCTTTCCACAACGCTTGCCTGTATGCTATCCATCCGAGAAAGGTTGACCCCTACATAGAAGTCAATCCCAACTGGACTCGCTCTCTGTTCTTTGAACACACAAACCTCGTTGATTTTCTAAAACGGCACTATGTGCTCATGAACAGAACCTAAGGTTTCTTCAGTTCGGATTATCACTAATGCAATAACGAATCTTATTACTACAATATGATAACTATCAAACATAATTTTTCATCAGAAAACGTCAAGTTCATTTGTGCAAAGTATGTAGATACAGCTGAATTTGATTCTGAAGGTTGTTTAAATCTTATTGGCTCAGAAAGTTTAAAACTAACAATGAAAACCATAGCTGATGGACATTCTACAACTGAAATCACATTTGATGAGGTACAAAATGATGGATATGCTTATATCGTAATAAAAGGCAATCCGTCCTGGGATGGTTATGCTGGTGAGCTACATAGAGCATATTTTGAAAACATTTTTGTTGCCATAAGGCCTGAAGAAGATGCCCACGACAACTGGGATTTCGAGAAATGGCATGTTGAAATCTTTGGAGGTAAAATTCAACCAATCCCCTTTAATTGTGAAGTGTATAAGAACCCTATTACTGAAGAAATTGAAATTCCTAAATCTCTGGAATACAGATGGGCATTTGGAGCATTCTATCCCCATTATATGATAGATTTGCACTATGGTCTTCCTCAAAAATTAGAAGTGAACAATATCGAATTTGATAGTCTTAATGTTGTAAAATCATTTATTCAATATGGGTTTACCCAAGCGAAGCTAGCTATCTTTGAACCGGAAAAGTATGGCAATTATAATTTATGGGAAGAGCATAAATTGGATAATAAAATAACTCCGCATTCTTATGAACCAGAAGAAGAACTACACGGAGAACGTTTGGCTTTTCGCTTGGATCGTAGTAGTCTTTTCGATCGTAATACTGCCTTCCACTCATTAAGGATTAAAGACATTTCTGATTTTAGAGGAAATATATCTACACGTGATGCTAAAGGAATTTCTAAAAACATTCCTTTGAAGACGTTCATTAATTCTTGTTTCTCTTTTGAGTTTGCAGAAGCTTTATACAGAATTGGCGTGAATGAATTCTTGGATTTAATCTGTCCAAGACAAGTTCGTGATATGTTATTAAATCCTCGAGAAGATCTTTCCCAATTTGATATGCACCTTAAGCTACGCCTGTCAAAATTAGCTAATTATAGTGAAGAGGAAATATCAGCTTCTATATATGGTTCGATTTATGAGTATGCATTGGATGTTGCTGAATCATACATTGAAACAAATTTAGAGAATATGAATGAAAGGGATGAAATAGCTAGTCTTGTAGAAACTTTTGGCGAACAAGTTGAGGAGGCATTATTTGCTTTGGGCTCTATGGTCGGGTTTGATAAGACAATATTCCCCGGAAACATTAACAGGGAACAAACATGGGATATAATAAATAAATATCTCAAATCGGATATTTATGACATTTTCGATAGCGCTTGGAATATTGTTGCTTCAAAATATTCAAGATAGGGCGTACCTGTACCAACGTATGGCTAAGGAAAAAGAGTCCTGGGATATTGACAGAAAGGCTTATATCCCCAACGCATCGTAGTTAACTTGTTACTGCAAAAGAGTTATCTTCACAGAATAAGGCTCTTGTAGAAGAACTGAGTGCCGAATTTATCGTCGGATTTAAGATATGAACACAAAGTATGATACCAATTATGATGAAGAAATGGAGTGCATCTGTGGGCATAGCGGCGATGGCAAATGCCATTGCTGCGAATGCGAGCATCAAGAACACTCTTGCGAAGTATATGAAGAAATCGATATGGACGAGTATATCGACCAGCTTGACGATTGGGATTAGCGACTTCAATGTCTAACTTCAAATTGAACTGCCATGAATGAGGATTATTATAGCGACGACGATTATGACCAGGAGTATGCGGAAGGATATTCGGCGTACAAATATGATGATGAAGACTACGAGTCGGGTTATGAGGATGGGTATGCCGATGGCTATGAGGACGTGGAAGAGGAGTATATCGATGAATATGTAGATGACTATGTGGCCGATGGCGACTATGATGCGGTCTATGAAGAGCAACATCAAGGACACCACAAGAAGTCGGCAGACTCTTCTGGCATAGACCCTCACCATGTCATGCTGGGAGTTGCCGGCGCGGCGTTGGGCCATGCTGCTATAAAGAAGGCTGCCAGCAAGCGCCGTCAGCAACAGGCATCACAAAAGGGCCAGCATGTAGCGCCACAAAGTGCTCCTGCCACAGAATGGGACAAGAAGATGGATAGCTGCATTCTGAATGGTTGCGCCCTTGTCGTTGTAGCGGCCATTGTCATGTTCTTCGTCTGGTGCTGCAGTTGAG
>OBLI01001492.1_pt1 | contig 22619 bp, 19 predicted proteins | sample 1519701 | NCBI WGS metagenome assembly OBLI01 (sample SAMEA3663005, study PRJEB22513) | pig gut metagenome | biome: pig gut; feature: pig-associated habitat; material: faeces | place: France | collected 2012
ATCCCTTATTTTAAGCGTATTTCTGTGCTTTTTTACTTGTCTCGTGACAGAAGAACTACCGTCTCCACATGGACGGTGCCCGGGAACATATCCACGCAAGCGATCCTTTGCACCTCATACCCTCTCGCCTGAAGCACCTCCAGATCCCGCGCCAGACTGGTCGGTTTGCAGGAGATATAAACCATCCGCTGTACATTGTATCGAATAATTTTTTCTAATGCTTTCGGATGGATTCCGTCTCTCGGCGGATCCAGCACGATAAAGTCCGGTTTTTCCTCGATACCATCCAGCACCTTCAGCACATCGCCTGCCAAAAATTCGCAGTTTGCCAGACCGTTTCGTGCCGCATTCTCCTTTGCCGCCTCGACGGCCTCCTCCACGATTTCCACACCGATGACCTTCTTTGCCACCGGTGCCAGCATCTGGGCGATCGTTCCGGTTCCGCTGTACAAGTCATAAACCGTTGCGCCATCCTGCTGATCCAATTCTCCGACATAGCTTCGCGCCAGCTCGTACAGCACCTCTGCACCCAGCGAATTCGTCTGAAAAAATGAAAACGGCGTGATCTTGAAGCGCAGTCCCAACAGCTCCTCGTAGAAGTAGTCCTGTCCATACAAAATCTTTGTTCCTTCATCCTTTACCGCATCCGCCACGCTGTCATTTTTCGTGTGCAGCACGCCGGTCAGCGTTCCGTCATAGCTAAGCTCTGTCAACGCCCTGGTAAAACCGTCGAGCAGTTCGTCATCCTGCACTTGCGTAGTAGTCACCAGATCCACCAGGATCTCTCCGGTTTTTGCTGCCTTTCGAACCAGAAGGTGACGCAGATACCCTTCATGGGTATTGCGATGAAAATAGGTCGCATTCCGGGATCTGAAATATTCCAGTGTTGTTTTCAGAATCTTACGAAAATCCGCATCCACAATCTGACACTCATCCACTACAACGATATCATAAAAGCTGCCTCTCTTGTGCATGCCAAGTGCCAGCTCGCCACCCTTGCACGTATCGCCAAAAGAAAATTCCATCTTGTTGCGATAGCCGAATTGATGCGGGCTGTGCTTGATTCCTTCGAAAATCGAAAAGTCTTTGCCATCCTGTGCCAATACCGGCTCCAGCAATGCGCGAATCTGTGTCTCTTTCAATTTCAATTGCTCCTCATAGGAGAGATTCTGATAGGTACAACCGCCGCAGGCTCCAAAATGCGGACAGGCAATCTCGTCCTTTGCCAGCTCGCATGCTGCCGGCTCCAATACCTCCAGCAGATTTCCTTCGCCTTTTCCATGACGCATTTTACTCAGTCGAAAAGAAACTCTTTGTCCCGGCAGCGCATTCTTGATCTCTACCTTTTTCTCTTCGCCTTCTACGACTACTTCACATTTATTTGGAAAAGAAACCTTTGTCACGGTTCCTTCATATACTTGACCTTTTTTCATCTATGACTCCTTCACCAAACAAAAAGCTCCGCAGACCACGGAGCTTTTCGACTGTTTTTATTTTTCCGATATACTTTGATTACTCTTCTACAAATGGCTCTTCTTCTTTGTCGTCATCCGCATCATCAAAGAAATCCTCTTCGAAGCTGTCATCCAGATCATCTTCAAAATCCTCTAAATAATCTGGTGCAAAGAAACGATACAATCCGTAGATTGCAGCTGCTGCGACTACGATAATACCGATGATCGCAAAAACAGTCTTTGCCTTGATCGGGCATTTCTTCTCTTTTGCTTCTTCTTTGTTTACCAAATCTGATACCTTTGAAATATTTGTTGCCAATAAGTTCTGTAATTCATCAATCTTTGTCATATGATCTACTCCTTTGCCTCATATTTTCAGTGCAGTTCACTACTAATAATATAGCATATTATCTGCAAATATCCTAGTAAAAATTACATTTTTCATAAAATCAGTCAATTTTTTTGAGTTTTGCAAAGCTTGCGAACATTTTTTTTGTTCCAAACCGGTCAAAATCCACCGTCACTTCATAATCGCGGCCGCCCGCAATGATCCCCGTAACAGTTCCTTCCCCGAATTTGATATGGCGCACCCGGTCTCCGGTTTCGTAATCCAGCCCTCCTGACTGGACTGCCATCCCTGCAAAGGCTCTTGCAGCCGGCTTAACAGTTGGCTTATCGCGAAGGATCTGTCTGGCAGCGGCAGTATTTCTCGTAGGAATCTCTGCCTCGCGTTTCGGCAGTCTGCTTCCGCTTGCCACGGTTCCGCTTAAAAGCTGTGGCGGGATCTCTGATACAAAGCGGGATACTTTTGAAAACTGTGTCTCTCCCCGTACCATCCGCATCTTGGCACTGGTCAGTGTCAGTCGTTTCATCGCACGTGTGATGCCCACGTAGCACAGACGTCGTTCCTCTTCCAGTTCTTCGTCTGCCTGATCACTGGTGATCGATATGTAGCTTGGAAACAGTCCATCCTCCATTCCTGCCAGATAGACATTCGGAAATTCCAAACCCTTTGCGGAATGCAATGTCATCAGCACGACATAATCCGATCCGGTGTCCATCTCATCGATATCCGCTACCAAAGCTACCTCTTCCAAAAAACCGCTCAGACTTGGTTCCTCTGCTCCTTCCTCATAAGTCACTGCTTTTGTGATCAATTCATTGATATTTTCAATCCTCGCTTTTGCTTCCGGTGAATCTTCCGCTTCCAGCTCCCGCACATATCCGGTCTCTTCAATGATATTTTTCAACAGCTCCGATGTTGTCAGAAACTTCGCTTTACTTCGCATCGTCTGGATAAATAATACAAAGGAATTGATCTTTGCGGCGGCTCTGGCCAGTCCTTCTATGGAATCCGCTTTTTTTGCCGCGTCATAAAAGCTGACCTGCTGATTGTCGGCATACTCCTGTACCTTGCTGATGCTGGTCAATCCGATGCCCCTTTTTGGAATGTTGATGATTCGTTTGACCGCCAGGTCATCCATTCCATTGTCGATTGTCTTGAGATAGGCCAGCAGATCCTTGATCTCTTTTCTCGCATAGAAGTTGACACCACCGACGATCTTATACGGAATGTTTGCAGCGATAAAACGCTCCTCAAACATACGCGACTGCGCATTCGTCCGGTACAAAACCGCACAGTCACTGTAGCTACTGCCTTTTTCGATCTGTTCTTCGATATCATGAGTGACGTAGAGTGCTTCATCAAACGCGGTATCGAACTGTTTAAAATGAATCTTTTCACCCGCACCCTGACTGGTCCAAAGTGCCTTTGCTTTTCGTCCCACATTGTTGGCGATCACGCCATTTGCCGCATCCAGAATATTTGCCGTACTGCGGTAATTCTGCTCCAGCTTGATCACCCTTGCCTGCGGAAAATATTGTTCAAAATTCAATATATTTTTGATGTTGGCTCCGCGGAATTTATAGATGGACTGATCATCATCGCCGACCACACACAGATTCCCGTATTTACCTGCCAGGAGACGGATCAATTCAAACTGCGCAGTGTTGGTATCCTGATACTCATCTACCATGATATAGCGAAAGCGTTCCTGATAATAGTTCAGCACCTCGGCATCCGCCTTGAACAGCTCCACCGTCTTCATGATCAGGTCGTCAAAATCCATCGCATTATTTTTTTTGAGTGTTGCCTGATACTCCCGGTACACACTTGCCTGTCGCTGTTTTGCAAAATCTCCGTCCGCACTCAGCGCAAACTCCGTCGGATCGATCAGTGAATCCTTGCACTTGGATATGATTCCCAGAAACATTTTTTCTTTATAAATCTTCGTATCGATCTCCAGCCTTTTGCAGACATCCTTCATCACCTGCTTCTGATCGTCGGAATCGTAGATCGTAAAACTGTTTCCATAGCCGATCCGGTCTGCAAACCGGCGCAGAATACGGACACAGGTGGAGTGAAAGGTCGTCACCCAGATGCTTTCCGAGCCAAATCCCACCATGTCATCGATTCGCTCACGCATCTCTGCCGCAGCCTTGTTGGTAAAGGTAATCGCCATAATATTGTAGGGATTGACCCCACACTCCTCGATCAGGTAACAGGTGCGATGCGTCAGCACTCTGGTTTTTCCCGAACCTGCTCCTGCAATAATCAGGACTGCTCCCTCTGTGGTAGTCGTCGCCTCATATTGTTTCTCGTTTAATGTATCTAAATTCATATATCATCCTCCAAACTTACGTTCTATTTTACACGATATCCTGCAAAAAAGAAACATCTATTTACATTTATTTTTTTAATAACATCTTGTCATATCGTTTTGAAAACTATATAATGCATATTAAAAAGGACGACATATGAAAACAAGAGGTGAAAACTATGACCATTAATGCGGAAGATTTATTGCGCAGTGTGCTGGAAAGCTTTGACCGCATCGACTACATCAAACCGGATGAGATACCGGACATCGATCTATATATGGATCAGGTAACTACCTTTATGGACACACATCTGTCCGCGTCCAAGCGCTATCCGGACGATAAGATCCTGACCAAAACCATGATCAATAACTATACCAAGGCCGGTCTGATGCCCCCTCCTGAGAAAAAGAAGTATTCGAAAGAGCACATGCTGATGCTGATCTTTATCTATTACTTCAAAAACATTCTCTCCATCAGCGATCTGCAACAGGTACTTCATCCCTTGCAGGAAAAATACTTTTCTTCTGATGGGGACATCTCCCTGACGGATATCTATAATGAAGTGTTTAGTCTGGAAAAAAATGCGATTGCGGATCTGGCTGCGGATTTTAAAGAAAAATTCAAACAGAGTCAGAATACGTTTCAGGACGCCCCGGCAGAAGATAAGGAGCTTCTTCAGAATTTTTCCATGATCTGCATGCTCAGCTTTGATGTATTTATGAAAAAAATGCTGATTGAAAAAATGATCGATATGTAAAAGGTGTCAGACACTAAATTTAGTAAACCCATGATATATACTTACTCCGATTGTGCTTATCTACGCTTCGCTTCGGTCGGGTCAAAACCGAGGTCTCCCAGACCTCGTTTCCCCCTCGTCAGGCTCGGTCGCACAAAAGTCGTAAGATATACCATGGGTTTATTCTTTCACTGAATCTGACACCCTTCTCACGACATGCGGTTAAAGACCAGATCATAACCGTCATTGCCATAATTCAAGGACCTGTTCACACGGCTGATCGTTGCTGTGGAAGCCCCGGTCTTTTCCGCAATATCCAGATATGTCTTCTGCTCGCGCAGCATACGTGCCACCTCAAACCGCTGCGATAATGCCAGCAATTCATTGATGGTACACACATCTTCAAAAAAAGTATAACATTCTTCACGATTTTCCAAACACAGGATCGCATCAAACAAATGATTCACTGCATCCGTATGAAGATCTTTACTCATGTCTCTCTTACTCCCCTTTTCCTATTTTGTACTTTCAAGCTTTTTCTATCTTAACACACTAAAGTGTGAAAGTAAACAGCAATTATTTGACATATTCTGTCGTGACGATTTTTTCATAAGCGGGGCGCTCACTCAGCTGACCGGCTTCGTCTAAAATATTCAGCAGTAAGTCATAAGCATCCTGCTCAAATACCAGATCACGCTTCCAGGTATCCTGTTTTCCGTAGCGGTCCACGATCTTGGCGATTGTCTCCGTGTCCGTATCCTTAAACTGTCCCTTGATCGCTTCCGCTACCTCCTCTGCGCTGTGCATCTCTACGTATTCGACACCTTTTTTCAATGCTGCAACAAAACGTTTGACAAGATCTGCATGCTCCTTGAGATAACTGTCTTTTGCTGAAAAAGCTGTATACGGCACATATCCGCTGTCGACACCGAGTGATGCGATCACGACACCATTTCCCTCTGTCTCCAATGCAGTGGCGCTCGGCTCAAATTCTACACTGTAATCTCCCTGACCACCGGAAAAGGCTGCTGCCGTCGAACCAAAGTCGATGCTCTTGTCAATGTTCAGATCCGTATCCGGATCAATCCCGTTTTTCTTTAAGATATACTCAAACACCATCTCCGGCATACCGCCATCACGACCGCCGAGGACATCTTTTCCCTTTAACTTCTGCCAACTGAACTCCTCATCCGCTTCTCTACCCACAAGAAAGTTTCCTGCTCTCTGTGTCAGCTGCGCAAAGTTAATGATCGGATCCGTTGCTCCTTCATTGCTGGTGTATACAGTCGCTTCCGGTCCCATAAATCCGATGTCTGCTTCTCCGGATAACACGGCAGTCATCGTCTTATCTGCACCAAATCCGGTCACAAGCTCCAGATCGATCCCCTGCTCTTTGAAATAGCCTTCCTCGATCGCAACATAAAGCGGTGCATAAAAAATGGAATGTGCAACCTCGTTTAACACCACCTTTTCACTTTTGGCCGCAGTTTTCTCTTGGTCAGAAGCACCACAGCCTGCCAATGCCGCTGACAGCGTCAACACAAAAACCAGAACGCATGCCAGCACATTTCTTTTTAAACGTCTCATAAAAAAAGACCCCTGCATTTTTTTATAGCTTATGCAGAAAGTCTTTTTTGGTTCTTTAGCGATATACAAAACTTAACATAGCGTATACGATGATCGTCAGCATCATATATAAAGAATTGGTGCTTGCCAGATATTTGCATCCATCCTCGTCTTTGACAAAAGACTGGATTCCCAACGATCCCGGCGCTGACATGTAGACAAGGATCGCGATATCCATTAATTCATTTTTTCCAATGAGAATATGTAAAACTCCAAGCACGATGCAGGCAAAAATCCCCTGCAAGACAGCCCGGATCGCCATACTCTTCAGACATGGCTGAAGTAACCGCTTGCTCAGTTCTGCTTCATAGCCGACAACCATTAAGATCATCGGTGACATCGCGGCTACCATCATATTTTTGATGCTCAGATACACGTTTCCCGCCGGCGTATCCAAAAGCAGATTGATCACTCCCGTCAGTCCTGCCACAATACCAAGCAGCGTCGCAATAAATGCAGGATTTTTTAATGTATTGCATAGAATGCTTTTTACATTGATCGGTGTATGGTCTTCCATCTGAGTCAACACATTGATAAAAATACCAAAGCAGAATAACAGACCCGCAATATCGATCATTGCGATCACTGATAAATTCTCCATGCCCACCAGCCCGGTATACAGCGGATATGCGATCATTCCTCCCTCATACACACTGGTCAGAAAGGGCAGATATTTGTTCTGAGGCTTGTCAACCAACGGTCGGCATACGAAACCCAGCAGAAAAGTCGCTCCCATGACCAGAAACATCACGGATACGCTGACAATCATTTCCTTTCCATAGCTTGCTGTTGCCAGTCCGTGAAAGACAGCCAGTGGAAGCATCACATTTACTACGAGAAACTTCAGTCCTTCGATACAGCTCTTGGTCAGAAACTGTTTTTTCTTACAGAACATACCAAGAAACATCATCGCAAGAACCGGAAGTACCGTTTCTAAAATACTGATCATTTTCTATTTCTCCTATCAAACCTTTGTCCTTGTAAGCCAAAAGTCACAGTGGCAATTCGTAGTCCGGATCGCTCATCACACTGTTGTGATAGCGATGATCCATCGTCACATCGCGTCCCAGCCACGTAGGCGGAACAAATGCGTTTGCCTGTTCTTCTGTTGGAAATTCGACCTCAGCCAATACCAACGGTTTTAAATCTCCTCCAAAGAGATCCAGTTCCACCGTCAGCCCATCCTCAATGGGGATCAGATAGCGACGCTTCTCAATGACACGACCATCCACCTTTTGCTTCAGATGATAAAAAGCCTCCTTTGTCAATGGCAGATTATACTCTTCACGCGTCATCAGCCCCTTTGATTTATAGGTCATGTAAAATTTTTGATCTTCTTTCCGGATACGGACAACAGGCTCCGTACAAAGATACCCCTGCTGCATATCGTGATATGCCAGACCGGACAGATCCGGCAGTTCATCCGGTATAAATTTGCGTTCTATTTCCATTACAGGTTCCTTTTCATTTTCCCTATCTAATCGCGTACAGCACCGATCAGTTCCTTGATATCATCAATTCCCTGTTCTGCCATAAACTGCCTGATTCCGTCCACAATGATCTCTGTTGCTTTTGGGTTGGCAAAATTCGCTGTGCCGACAGATACTGCGGTTGCTCCCGCAAGCATCAGCTCGATCGCATCCTCTGCGGTCATGACACCGCCCATTCCAAGCACCGGAATCTTCACTGCCTGTGCCACCTGATAGACCATGCGCACGGCGATCGGATGTACCGCCGGACCCGATAATCCACCGGTCTTATTTGCCAGCGCAAATTTTCTTGTCTTCACATCGATCTTCATGCCGGTCAGTGTGTTGATCAAAGATACCGCATCTGCACCTGCATCCTCAACTGCCTGTGCCATATATGCGATGTCCGTTACGTTCGGACTCAGCTTCATGATGACCGGCTGCTTTGCCACCGCTTTCACCGCCTTCGTGATCGTCGCAGCTGCCTTCGCATCTTGTCCGAAGGCGATTCCTCCCTCTTTGACATTCGGGCAGGAGATATTGATCTCCAGCAGATCTACCGGCTGATCAGCAAGCCGTTCTACCACTTCTACATAATCGCTTTCGCTTTTTCCGCATACATTGACAACAATACGGGTATCGAATTTGGTCAGAAACGGAATATCCCGTTCAAGAAATACATCGATTCCCGGATTCTGCAGACCGATGGCATTGAGCATGCCGCCGTATACCTCTGCCACGCGGGGCGTCGGATTGCCCTCCCATGGGATGTTGGCAACACCCTTTGTCACCACTCCACCTAATTTGTTCAGATCCACAAACTGCGAATATTCCGCACCGGAGCCGAAGGTTCCGGATGCTGTCAGGATCGGATTATTCAGGGTCACACCTGCAAAATTTACTTTTGTATTCATCAGATGTCCACCTCCTCAGCTCGAAAAACAGGGCCTTCCGTACAGACGCGCTTGTTGTTGACATGGGTATGCTCGTCCTTTTTCACGCTCTTGCATACACAGCCGAGACACGCACCGATTCCGCACGCCATGCGCTCTTCCATGGAAAGCCAGCACTCCATGTGGTGCTCTTTGGCAAACGCTTTCACTGCCCGAAGCATCGGCATCGGACCACATGCATAGATGATCTCGGCATCCAGATGATTGGCATTGATCGCATCGATGACCGTTCCGGTCGTACCGATACTGCCATCTTCCGTCGCCACGTAGACACTTCCGTATTTGTCAAATTCTTCTTTTAAAAACAGCTCTCTGCGATAGCCCAATACGATCTGTTTCTCGCAGTCCAATTCTTTTGCCAGCTGCAAAAGCGGCGGTATACCGATTCCTCCGCCAAGCAATAATGCCTTCTTACTTTTCTTCGGATAACCGTTGCCGAGAGGACCTACCACCCGAAGCAGTTCCCCGGTGTGGTATCCGCTGAATTCATTGGTTCCTTTTCCTGCGATGCGGTACACCAGCCGGATCGCGCGATCGGCTCTGTCGATCTCACAGATACTGATCGGACGAGGCAGTAGTCGGCTGCCGTCCTCACAGTACAAAGCGACAAACTGTCCCGGCTTTGCAAGTTTGGCGATCTCCTCCGTATGTAACCACATACTATATACATCCGTCGCGATCTCTTCCTGACGGATGATGACAGCGCCTTCCTGTAATTTATCTACCATTTTATTCTCCTTCTTATCTGTTCTCCAGCGCGCCTCTGATATCAGCGATCATGTCCTCCACTGCTTTACGGGATGCGTCTGCATAGCCTTCGCCGCCAAACGCAGCATATTTCTCCTGCTTGTAGGCTGCGATGATACCGCGGGAAGAATTGATGATCGCCCCCAATCCGTCCTCGTTGAAGAAATGAACCAAGTCTTTTCCCTGTCCACCCTGGGCACCGTAGCCCGGTACGAGAATAAAGGACTTTGGCATCACCTTACGTAAGATCTCACCCTGTTTCGGATAAGTTGCTCCGACAACCGCTCCGATATAGCTGTATTCATCTCCCATATGCTCTTCGCCCCATTTCGCAACCTTTTCGCCAACCAGCTCATACAATGGTCTGCCGTCGATCAGCTGATCCTGAAACTCGCCGGATGAAGGATTGGATGTTTTTACAAGGATAAACAAGCCTTTTTTCTCTTCCTTGCATACGTCGATAAATGGCTTGATTCCGTCCGTTCCCAGATATGGATTGACGGTCGCGAAATCCTCGTTGAAGGTATGATAAGCATTGCTGCCCACCTGTACTTTTCCAAGATGTCCAACCGCGTAAGCTGCGGAAGTAGATCCGATATCCCCGCGTTTGACGTCTCCGATGACTACCAGTCCTCTGAAACGCCTTCAGTCCCTCGATTCCAAACTGCTCATACATAGCGATCTGTGGCTTTACCGCCGGAATCAGATCATAGGTTGCATCCACGATTCCTTTATTGTACTGCCAGATTGCCTCTGCAGCTCCCTCCAGGGTCTCCCCATACTCTGCAAATGCTTTTTTTGTAATGTGTTCCGGCACATAAGAAAGCATCGGGTCTAATCCCACAACGATCGGTGCGCCTGTCTCTTTGATTTTTGTGATTAATTTGTTTATCATAGCTGTTTTTGCCTCTTTCTTTTATTCTTCTATAAACTCGTATACGATCTCTCCGTCGATGATCGTCTTTTCCACAAGTCCGGTCACTTTTCTTCCGTCAAACGGCGTATTCTTTCCCTTTGATACAAAGGTGTTTCGGTCGATCACGTATGTGACGTCCGGATTGAAGATCACGATATCCGCAGACTTGCCCTCGGCGATCGATCCCACATCTACGCGCAGGACATTTGCCGGATTATAGCTCATCTTTTCCGCCATCTGAAGCGGTGTCAGAATGCCTTTTAATACCAGCTCCGTATAGGTCAAAGAAGCGGCTGTCTCCAATCCGACAATGCCAAACGGTGATTTGAGCATACCTTGATTTTTCTCCATATACGTATGCGGCGCATGATCGGTTGCGATACAGTCGATCGTACCGTCTTTGAATCCTTCGAGGATCGCCTGACGGTCTGCTTCGGTACGAAGCGGCGGGTTCATCTTGTAATTGGAAAGCTCGATTCCGTCTGTGGTCTCCGGCACCGAAGGCATCGGTGTCGCGGTCAGAAGGTCGTCCGCATTTTCCGGCATATTCGGGATGTCATCCGATGTCAGTGTAAAGTGATGCGGTGTCACCTCACAGGTCAGATGCAGACCGGCGCGCTTTCCTGCGCGAACCATCTCTATCACTTCCTTCGTCGATACATGACACAGATGCAGTCTGGCGCCGACTGCCGTTGCAATCTGAAAATCTCTTGCAGAAATCAGGTTTTCCACCATATTATTGATGCCCGGAAGCCCAAGACGAATGGCATTTTCATCGTCGTTGATGACGCCTCCTTTGACCAATGATTTTTCTTCACAGTGATCGAGAAACGGAATATCCAGCTTTGCCAGAATCTTCATCGCTTCCACACAAAGCTCCGTATCCATCACGGATTTTCCATCCTCGGAAAATGCAATGGCACCATGACTGACCATATCTTCCATGTCCGTCAGTTTCTCACCGTTCATTCCCACCGTGATGCTTCCTGCCTGATAGACATGAACCGGCGTCACTGCCTTGGCCTTGTTCATCACGTAGCTTAATACATCCGAATTGTCTACCACCGGTTTGGTATTCGGCATGGCAACGATCGTCGTGAAACCACCCTTACAGGCAGCTGCCGTTCCGGTCTCGATCGTCTCCTTGTCTGTCTGACCGGGATCTCTCAAATGCACATGCAGATCCACAAATCCCGGCATGATATATCTGCCTGTGGCGTCTATCACTTCATCCGCTTTTTCTTTTAATTTTGTTCCGATTTTCTTTACGATGCCGTCTTCGATATAGACATCTGCAATCTGGTCAAAATCTGTTGCAGGATCTAACACGCGGCCACCCTTGATCAAAAGCGACATGTCTTTGTCCTCCTTTTTTATGTGGTTTTATTCTAACACAGTGTGTTGTCCTCTTCAATCCGTTTCCCCAAATGCGACGATCGGATACAGTGCTTTGGGAACATAGGCTTTCACAAAAATGCCCTCCGGCCGGTACTCTTCACTGACCAGTTCTCCCCCTGAGCGGATTCTGGCAAGCAGTCCCGCCTGCGTATATGGGATCAGTCGTTCCAGATAGATCTTATTTTCCCGAAGCATCTGTGAAAGTGCCTGCTTCACCTCTTCCAGACCCTCTCTCTTTTTCGCTGAGATCTTCAATGTCCGGTCGGCATGGGAATCATGCAGCAGCTCCGGTTTTGTCACCAGATCCTGCTTATTAAACAAAGTCAGGATCGGCTTTTGCCCGACCTCCAAGCCCTTCAGCGTATCATAGACGATCATCATCTGTTTTTCCATCTGCGGGTTGGACGCATCCACCACGTGAATGATAAAGTCCGCATATTTTGCCTCTTCCAGCGTACTGCGAAACGCATTGATCAGATGATGCGGCAGCTTTCGGATAAAGCCAACCGTGTCTGTCAGAAGGATCGTCTGACTTCCATCCAGTTCCAGTTGTCTGGTAGTGGGATCAAGCGTTGCAAACAATGCATCCATCTCCAGCACATCGGCATCTGTCAGCGTGTTGAGCAGTGTGGATTTTCCGGCATTCGTATAACCAACGATCGCCGCTACCGGCTGATTGTTGCGAAGTCTCTTGCTTCTTGTCACCTCACGGTGCTCCCGCACCTGCTCTAATTCTCTTTTCAGCTGTGAGATCCGGTTTGCGATGAGACGCCGGTCCATCTCCAGCTTTTTCTCACCCGGACCTCTTGTACCGATCCCGCCGCCAAGACGGGACATGGAGCGTCCGTATCCGGCAAGTCTTGTCATCTCATAGCGAAGCTGTGCCAGCTCCACCTGAATCTTTCCTTCGCTTGTGCTTGCTCTTCCGGCAAAAATATCGAGGATTACAAGGGTTCGGTCCATCACCTTGCTATCCAGAAGGTCCGTCAGATTTCGCATCTGCGCCGGTGAAAGTTCATCATCACAGACGATACCGGTCGCCCCGGTCTCTGCGATCATCTGACGGATCTCCTCCACCTTTCCGCTGCCCACGTAGGTAGCCGGATTGCGCCGCTCCAGATTCTGAATGACGGTTCCCACCGCTGCAGCCCCTGCGGTCTGCACCAGCTCTGCCAATTCTGCCAGAGAATCCGCGGTATCATCGCCGGTATTCTGTGAGACTCCGACTAAGATCACCCGTTCCTCTATCTGTTTATTTTCATGCATCGTTTTCCTGTACCTTTGCTGTTTTTTATTGTGCGCTTTGTCCTTCCTGTGACTCCTGCGCATCAATCGCCGCTTCCGAGACCGCTTCGGCTGCAGCGGCTTTTTGGGCTTCCTTTGCTTCCTTTTCAAGCTGCACTGCAACTGCATTTCGCGTCTTCAGAAACAGGTTTTCTCTCGCCGCCTGCTCGTCATCCGGATAGTCCAGCACATACTGCGCCATCTTTTCCCTTGCAGCGTCAAATTGCAGCATATACTCCAGCGCAGCGATCTCTCCTCTGCGAAGAAGCTGTTCATTGGCAGCCTTGCCCACATCAAGTCCTTTTTGATAATAAGCCAGTGCCGATGGGTAATCCTCTTTTTGCATGGCGAGATTTCCAAGCTGCTCTAATACCTTCGGATCATCCGCATGCTTCTCGGCATACGCACTGTAGTATTGGGCAGCACCATCGCTGTCTCCCAGAGCATCCATGGTCTGTGCCAGATACAATGCGGTCTTGTCATCCGCATCGGTCTCCTTTTTCTCCAAAGCAGCGGTCAGCAGACTTTTTGCCTGCGTATAATCTCCCTTCAGATAATTGATGTAACCTTTGTTGGTCAGATCATAGCGGCTGTCTCCCTTGAGTTTTAACGCTTTATCCAAATATGCAGCTGCATCCTCCGTCATCCCGCACCGGGACAGATTCTCATACAGCGCAATATAGACCTCATAGTCACCGTCTGCCAGGGATTCGGCTTTCTGATAATCCTTTCTGGCAAGCTCCGTCTCCTGCTGCTGCAGATACAGATTACCTCTAATATAGTATGCCTTCGGTTCGTCTTTTTTATAATCAATGATGGCATTACATACTTCCAATGCCTCTTCGATCTGGCCGTTCAAAAAATATGCCTCTGCCTTCTGCAGACAGATGTCAATTTCCAGATTGCGTACCTTTCCCGGCGACTGATCCAGCGCTTTCTGGAAATTATCAATTGCATCTGCGTAGTTTCCCTGGGCAAGCGCATTGATGCCGATCTGGCGGTATGCCTGCTCCCGCTCCAGCGCCTTGGAACTGCCGCAGCCGCTAAGCAGCACTGTCGCTGAAAGCAGCATGGTCAAACCGATCATATTCTTCTTATTCTTCATTATGCTCTACTCCTGTTATCTCAACATCCACTCTAATCTTTTGGTGAATGCCTTCCAATCGGATCTTCATCCGAAACCTCTCTGTAATCATACCAAATATAGCTTGGTTTTTCCATAGGAAATGTGTATAATATAAAAAGCGTGACAGCAGTCCATGCCAATGGTTGCTGCACAAAATACTGTTTACTTTCTTTAAGGAGGATTCTATGAGTTACGAGATTCGTGATATCAATTTAGCTGAGTCGGGAGAACATAAAATTGACTGGGTGCGCAAGAACTGCCCGCTTCTTCGTTCGCTGGAAGCAGACTTTTCCAAGGAACAGCCCTTTGCAGGTGTACGCATCGCATTGTCCATTCACTTAGAGGCAAAAACCGCTTATCTGTGTAAGGTATTGGCAGCCGGCGGCGCAGATATGTACATCACCGGAAGCAATCCGCTTTCTACACAGGATGATGTCGCTGCTGCTCTGGCAAAAGCCGGATTAAATGTATTTGCCTGGTACAATTCCACCGAAGAAGAATATAATCGTCATATCACCAAGGTGCTGGAAAATAACTGCAACATCATCATTGATGACGGCGGAGATCTGGTAAATATGCTGCATACGACCATGCGTGACCGTCTGCAGTACGTCATCGGCGGATGTGAGGAAACCACAACCGGTATCATCCGTCTCATGGCTATGGCAAAAGAGGACAAGCTGGAGTTCCCGATGGTGATGGTAAACAACGCGGACTGCAAGCATCTGTTTGATAACCGTTACGGAACCGGTCAGTCGGTATGGGATGGCATCAACCGCACCACGAACCTGATCGTAGCCGGAAAGATCGCAGTTGTCGCCGGATACGGCTGGTGTGGAAAGGGTGTTGCTATGCGCGCGAAAGCACTGGGTGCCCGCGTCATCATCACGGAGATCGATCCGATCAAAGCCATCGAGGCTGTCATGGACGGATTTGATGTGATGCCAATGCATGAGGCTGCAAAGGTCGGTGATTTCTTTATCACGGTAACCGGATGTGCCGGTGTCATCACAACGGAAGATATGAAGGTGATGAAGGACGGTGCGATCCTGTGTAATGCAGGTCACTTTGATGTGGAGATCGATATGGCAGGACTTCGTAAGATGTGCATTAATTCCTTTGAGCAGAGAAACAACATCATGGGTTACACCGTAGAAGAAGGAAGAACCATCTATGTATTAGGTGAGGGACGTCTGGTGAATCTCGCCTGCGGCGACGGTCATCCGGCAGAGATCATGGATATGAGCTTTGCGATTCAGGCTCTCTCAGCCAGATATCTTGTTCAGCACGCAAAAGACCTGACAGAAAAGCTCATCGTTGTACCGAAAGAGGTGGACAATGAAGTGGCTGTCCGCAAGCTGAACTTCCTTGGAAAGCAGATTGACAAACTGACGCCGGAGCAGGAGAAATATCTGTTCTCGTCTTCGATTTAATAAAAAAAGAAGAACTGCAATTGCAGTTCTTCTTTTTTTGCTGTATGTAATTAATCCTCAATAACTACTTTTATTCTATGCCAGATTGCATAGGTTGGTTGCCCTGTACTCGTGTCAGTTCCTCCATCGACAAAGAACTGAACAAAATACTCAGATGCACCCTCTGGAACAGTCTGCGAAGGCGTCTCACCCTCAACAGAATAATAATAAATATTCTTATTATCAACTGTCCGTTCATATTCATCCTGTAACGTGTAGCTGCCTTGATCTTTTTTTATTGTAAGAACCGGCTGTCCATTATCATAAACAAATGTCACCGCACCAGTCGTTGCCACCTTAAAACTAGTATTTCTAAAATCTCTTAATTGGATACGAACTGTTTGCGCATTTTTTCTATCAGTTGTGTATATCTCTACACTATAGAAACCGGCATCATCTGGAAATCCCTCCTGTGCTGGAACAGGAGATCCCCAATAATAATAGCTCGTATTAAATGTAGAATCACCTGATTCAGAAACAGGTTTGATAGTATCCATCATCTCTTCTTTTGTAAGTATGCCAGTTCCACTAACAACAAACACCCGATTAGCTGCATCATATGAGAATTTATCATTTGAAACATCTGTTCCTGTCAAAGTAATACGATCGTCCGTATAACTAAAAGAAACATCAGATAAATTATCTCTTACAAACAACCGCAGCCATGCAATTGCTTCAACGTATACAACACCATCTTTCTCGATACGATCCAAGTGTAATTGAATGAAGTAATCTCCATTTGCTGTCGGCTCTCCATCAAGCTGATTCTGATTGTTATCAAAGAAGATCATGTTGTCCCCGGAAATCTCTGTTCCATTCATATCAAGGAATCTAAAGCTTTTTCCATCACCGTTTACTTTTACAAGCATCTCATCTTTGTAGCTGTACTTCGACTGACCAAGCTTTTCAAATGTAAACTGTGACGTGGGCGCATTAATATACCTCACAATTAAATCTGCGCATTGACCAGATGTATTATTCACGCCTGCGTAGAAACAAATTACATATGCACCATATTCTGTCGGCACACCCTCCACCGGATTATCCGAACCAGAACCATAATAACATGTTTTCACCTCTGCCCCTGACTCTGTCTGTGGTCCATATAAGTTTTTCAATTCTTCGACATTCAATACGTAATCATTGTTTTTAATATTCATGATATAAGCGCTGCCATCTTCACTCCGCAAACACTCGTAATTATCATTATTATCAGTCGGATTTTTTGTAAAAGTAACTTTTTCCGGCATTATATCAAACCAAATACATATATCATCTTCTAGAATAAAACTATTATCTTCTGACACTGAATATGCAATCAAACTATAATAGCCCGGAACTGTTGGGAAATTCTCCAGCTTAGAACCATACCCTGTACGGTCATATACTTCATATTCGATTGGAAGAGTATTCGAACTCTCGATATTTAATAATGTACGAAATTGGTCCCAACTTGAAATCTTCTCAGCATATAACTCCAAAACAGTGAATTCTTTTCCACCACCGTTCTTCACTGTATGGGTCTTCACATCAGAAGGAATGGTATATGTCAGTTTATCCTGTTCCAATACATTGATTGTATATATATCCTGTTTACCAGCATATGTAACTGTAACTTCGTGCTGACCTTTTTTTATAAATGTTCCATTATATACGTCATTCGGCAATGTGGATACTGCATTATCCTTATATTCTACTTTACCACTCATATAAGTAACCGATACTTTATCTACTCCCGGGAACGTATCGCCAACCATATAATTACATGAGTCTTCGGCAACGAGCGCTTCGATAGAAGCTACTTCATCGTTGCTATATACAATATTGGTAAGAGTTGCCGTTTTGCCGGCATAATTCAAGACTACTGCGTATGTTCCGGCCTGATTCTTGTTAATTTGGGATGCATCAACCATAATCGCTGAGACGTTAACAATTTCCGATGTTTCACTTTCACCAGAATAATTTACTGTCAATGATAATCCTTTAATGCTAAAATCTTCACCAACATAATAAGAAGATCGAAAGGCTGATGTTGTATTAACCGTAATACCGGTAACTGATTTTACAGTTGCAGCTTGTGCTGACGTACCTTCTTTGCTCACTTTTTCGCCGTCCGCAACAATTGTATTCACCCTTGCATTGTCACTCTTAATTGTGATCTCCGAAGCATTCTCTCCGGATGTGGCGGCTGAAGCATCAATGGTAGCAACCGTTCCTGTTCCCTTGATTTCTACTGTTGTAACTTCGTTTCCAACTGAAACAGTAGACACGGAAACATCTGCATCAACCGTCAGAGTTGCTTCATTCGATTCTACGACAACTGTTCCTACCGTTTTTTTCACTTCAACAGGGGCTTGTGCTTTTAACTCCTCTACCTGAACATCTACAACAACCGGTGCTGCCGCAACCAGATTTTCCACACGACCCTGACCTTCAAGTTTTACATTACTTTCGCCTGTCTGCGCAGTTGATTTAATCTCAAAATTTGAAATCGCAACCTCATCTTCCACCTGAATTTTGTTTGCCTTCTCTACAGAAACTTTTTCCACTTTTCCTGCAAGTATAACATCTTCTGTGGTATCAATAACAACTGCCGGTTTTACCGGTATATCTTCTACCTCGACACGACCCGGTCCCTGCATTTTCAGATCACCGGAAACATTGTCCTTTACATGAAAAGATTCTGATTTGACAGCTTTAATTGTAATACCAGCTGTTACTTTTGCATTATTATTAACGGTTGCATTTGGTGCATCGATAACTAAAGACTGTATGGTTGCACCTGCAAAATCCTTTCCACTATCATTGATATCAATTTGAGTTGCATTTGGTGCAGTGAGTTTTAATTGACCATTAATGCTATAATTATTTAAATTCAAAGTTAATACTGTTCCATTAAAAGCAGCATCTACATTGCCGGTTATAGATTTTTCCAAGCTCACCGGAGCTTCCTCTGTAGCTGCACCTATCTTTTCTGCAAAAAGCTGTGCATCCGTCTTCGCAGGAACAGACGAACCAGGATCTGAACTTATATTTCCGACAAATCCAGTGTTTCCTGTATTTTCAGTTTGATTCTTCTCGTCCTCTTTCTTCTCGTCCTCTTTCTTATCATCTTCTTTTTTCTCTGATGAATCCTGAATAGAAAGACTACTTCCTTTATCTACGATTTCGGTAGTATTGTCAAATTTTTTCACTTTCAGATCAGCAGCGGTATTATTTTTCACATCTACCTTGGCATCTTTTTTGGTAAGCTGAATATTAGAGGCTTCTGCACCCTTTTCTAATTTCAGTTGTACATCTGCAGCCGCATCTACTGCAACACCAACACTACTTGTAAGTTTTGATCCATTTGCAGTAATATTCACAGGTATTTTGCTTTTTGATGTACCACTGATGTTCAAATCTGTCTTTTTACTCAGTTTCACTGCTTTGACTTTTCCATTGACTTTTAGTGTGTCCCTGGCACCGGTCTTGGCAAAATCAAGCTGATTTACAACTGCCTGTTTGCCAATTACTACGGAAATCTTCTTATCAAACACTTTAATCTGATTTCCTTTTGCATTTTCCTCAAAAGAAGCCACATCCGAAATCAAAATATTTTTGAATGATCCTGAATTTTTCACTACAATCCTGGCCCCATTCATTTTCAATGTCTTTGCCGTATAGCTTCCCTTTTTAATTACAAATTTTTTCTTTGCCTTTGACTTAATTGTAATCGTTTTGATTTTCTTGTCCGCCAATGCTTTGTCAAGCTGTTTCTGCGTAGACACACTTGCTGTCTTCGACGCAGCATACACATCGGTTGGAACAGCCAGTCCTGTTAAGGAAGTGGTCGCCATAGCGCAGGACAATACAAATGCTGACAATTTCTTGAATTTCTTCATTCTATTCCTCCTCTTATATCTAATAATTTTGAAAAATGTAGAATCATTTTTTCTACATAAATCCACAATTAATTATAGTCGCATTATTTTCGATTGTCAAATCATTTATTCGTTTTTCTTTTGATTATGCGTAAATGCATTCTTTACATAAGGGAATTATAATTTTTATATTTACTTTACTTTTACAATGAATAATATCAAAGGAGGAAATTATGCTATGAAGAAATTTGGAGATTTGCTTCGTGACCTACGCGAATCGAGAGATTTACAGCAAACAACCGTTGCAAATGCCCTACACATCAGCAACAAGCTACTATCCAGCTATGAACGTAACATCTCCTATCCGCCGCTTGATACATTAGCTGCAATCTGTGAATACTATAATGTTTCTGCCGATTTTTTACTTCAAATTGAAATAAAACCCGCGGATGAAAATATTGAGCAACGTGATCAACCCGGATATAATATTGTTGCTCTCACACCGGAACAAAAACGTGTTTTATCGTATTATGAACGACTAAGCGATGAGCATAAAGAAGCCGTAAGAGGGCTTATGATTTTATTATACAAGGATCAACAAAATCCAATAAAATAGGTTAGGACATTTGATCAATGTCCTAACCTGTTTTTATATTTGCAACACAATGTTGCATTCGTAATTCATATTACTGTTTTGTTTTAGACGATAAATATTTAAATGATATTCTTTATCCCTAATCAACAATTTTTGTTGCGCCATCTTTCTGGCAATTTGTGTGGCTTTCGCATATGGTTCCAACATTCTTTGAACTTTCATCAAAATGAGATTCTGTGCATCCACCTCTTGCGACATCAACCCATCCACATAATCTGCCAACTCCGAAAATTTATGTGCTTCAAAATTTTTCGTTGCCAAACCAATTTGCATATGTTCGCAATATTGCTCATCTAAGTAATATAATAGGATACTGTCTTTATGTAAGATCCCAGCACCAATCTGCTTGGCAAAATCCTGCACTTCATGCAGCGCACGAATTGCTGTATCTTCTGTTGTCAGATCATCACTAAAAGCGGAGATATTTCTCTTTGAATCCAGAATCAAAGTCAGAATCTGTTTCAAATCGGGATCTACAACACACGCCAGAATATCAGCAGATTTTCCTTTTTGGGTAAGAGGATTACGAAATTCAGTTGCGTAAATGCCGTACTGATTTTCATGAATTTCAAAATCGACATTTACGATATCACAGTCGTTCATCTGTTGTTTTTCAACAAAGGGAATGATTTGTGCATGTCCTACCTTATATAGCTTATTCTTTTCAATCTTGTTTACATCTTTTATCTGTTTGAGCTGTAAAGATATCATTTATCTTTCCCTACCTGTATTTTCGCTGACTCCTGATACAAATTCCAAGCGGATTTGGCAAATAAGCCAAATTGAAATCCGTTCTGAACATCTCCTTCGATTTCATAAACCTCACTTGTACCATCCGGTTGATTGACAAATTCATAAACATTCAATTGTGAAGGTCTCGGAATATCTTCTTTTTCCAAATTCAATGATGCTAATAAATCCTCCGCATCACTCTTTCCTGATAACTTGTAAAGATTATTGAGCTTTGAGACAAACGTATCACTATGTGTACTGATCATCAGCTGCATGCCGGTATTATTCAAACGCGTCAGGAAACGCACCAACTCCTGTTGTTTTTCCGGATGCAGACTGGCGTCAACCTCATCAATAATCAATCTTCCATAATTTTTTTGTCCTGTAATTGCCAGAATCATCGGAGCGACTTCATTAATCATAGATGATGCAAGATACATCGGAATCCCCTTCGCTCCTTGTGTCGCATCATAAGTAAAAGAACCTTGTCGATTCCACGAAATATGACCTTCTATCAGATGGTTTTCAAAAAAGTCCAATTCTTTTTTGTGTTTTTCCAACTCATTTTCATTCTCAACATAGGTCTGAAGAAATCGCATAAATTCGTACATTGGTTTTGTCATTCCAATCACGTCATCCTGATATGGAACTACTGCCCCATCCTGCACATACTGCATGGTATCATCTACTTTTTGTGCAAAGAAATTTCGATATAACATCATCATTCCGGTTCTGGACGCAGGCAAAAATAAGCTATCGGATAAGTCAAAGATCATGTTACATGCATGATCATAAAACTTTTTTTCCAAAGAGGACTCATCCATACTCCAGCTCATAAAAAACCCTTTTTTTTCTAATGTTTTTGTATTCTTACTCATTCCTGCCGAGAAAATCCCAGCTTCATTTTCCAACATCATCTTTAGCCAGTCATGTGCCCGCGGATGAAAGCCACTGTCTTGCATAAATGCCTGAATTGATTCTCGTTGCTGCGGAATGCTTCGATAGGCTCTGATCTCAAAACAGGTATCTTCCAGATCCACATCAATTCGCAGAGTTTTGATTGGTATATTTTTGTTATAGATTTCCCTAATGATTGATTGCTTTTCTTCATCCAATCTTTGATTCACCTGCACCAGAATATCTCTGACCCAGGCATTGTCAATCAGCATACGTCCTTCTGCTTTCTCTTTCTCGTTCGACCATGACATATCAATCATTCCCGGCACATATAACCGTTTTAAATGCTGTCCAATTCCTTGTACCAACTGCATCAGAAAAGTCTTGCCACTGTTATTCTGTCCAACCAAAAGTGTATATTGATTCATACATACCTTTGCATGCCTTATCTTTGCAAAATCCTCAACCTCAATCCATACTTTCATATGATACCCTCATTATATAAATCTATGATTACAACTCACAATTATTTACAGTTCTCGGAAATGGCACCACATCCCGGATATTGCTCATCCCGGTCAGGTACATGACGCATCGTTCAAATCCGAGACCAAATCCTGCATGCCGTAC
>OBLI01001494.1_pt1 | contig 22567 bp, 18 predicted proteins | sample 1519701 | NCBI WGS metagenome assembly OBLI01 (sample SAMEA3663005, study PRJEB22513) | pig gut metagenome | biome: pig gut; feature: pig-associated habitat; material: faeces | place: France | collected 2012
ACGTAACATGGAATGAAAAGTCCGATTTTCATTTTCTTATGCTTGTTTTTATGTTTGTCCTGCTGGATTTTTTTGTTTTACCTGCTGGATAATGTTGTCGGTCCTGTTGGAATATGCTGTTTGACCTGAGTTCGGCGATTGATGATGTATATGCCTTTCTTTACAGGGCTTTTTAGCTTGCGTCCCTGTAGGTCGTAGATTTGTGGCTGGGATGTCGTGCAGTCTTTCATAGTGTTTGTGATACCGTTTGTGTTGCTGTAGCGTATGCGTATTTCGGTAGGGCTATTCCATCTGTTGGTGCTGTTTCCGTTGCCTACAATCCTGACATATCTTGCTGATGTCGTCGGAATGGGGAAGCGTTCCAGTTCGTTGGTAAGTCCCGAGCTGACAAGTCCTGTTGCCGCATCGCTCCATATCGTGTTGTCTTCAGAGGTCTGTATGTCGAAATAGAATACACGTTGGTTACCGTTGTAGAATGCTATGTCCACGGCATAGACCTCCTTCTGTGTGTTCAGGTCGAAGCATATCCATTGTCCATAGCCTTCCTGGCTCCATCGGGTGTCGAGCGAGCCGTCGTAGGCATTGGTGTGCGGATTTCCCTCCTGCGAGCCTGTTGCCGTGACGATGAACTCTTTCTCTGGTGAGTCAAGGCTAACGGTGCGTATCATTGCCTGCTGTTGTCCCTCTGGCATGCGTCCTCCCTCTGCAGAATGTATGTTGCTTACTTCCACTGTGTGTACTCCGTAGTCTAAAGAGTCGGGTAGGGTAATGGTTATTTTTCTGTCTTTGTCGTAAGAAATTACCGCACTTTCGGGAATGTGTCCGTCGATGGAGTAGTTGGCTGCTACATTAGCCTCGTCAGCGTTTGGTGACACATTGAAAGTGAGCGTAATCTCGTATGCGTTATCTATCGTTGCGCTGCGTAGGACAATCGGCTCTATGTATGGCTTGTCGGGTGCTATGCGGCTCACGGCGGCGGCAGCCATGAGGAATGCGCCTACGCCAAAATCGTAATAGCTCGATGCTGTTAGAGTCTGGTTTGGGTCGGCCTTCTCGCCAATGGGCTGTATGTAGCCTACTGTTCCGTTAGTCTGGTATGCGGTGTATGCAAGGTAGTCCCATGCCTTGCAGAGAGTGGAGGCATAGTCATCGGCAGAGATGATGCCCAGCCGTATGCCAGTAGCATAGGCGTATGCGTTTAGTGCTGTTCCTGATGTCTCGCGTCCAGGCGCATGTGCCGGGTCAAGTAGCGAGCGTGTCCAGTAGCCCTCTTCCTGTTGGCAACCCTGCAGCGATTTGGCCATACGGCAGTACCAGTCCGCATACTCGCTGCGGTATGGTGCATCTGCAGGCATCTCGTCAAGCAGGCGTGCAAGAGTGGCGAATGCCCATCCGTCTCCTCTTGCCCAGAAGTCTTTCAGTCCATTGAGGGTTTGGTGTCCAGGATAAATGTATTTTGCGTCTCGGTAGTATAGGTCTTCGTCGTAGTCGTACATCAGCTCTGTGGCATACAGCCAGTAGTCGTGCATCTTCTCAAGATAGCGTCTGTCGCCTGTGATGTTGTACAGTTTTACCATAGTAGGCATAACCATGAACATGCCGTCCACCCACCACAGGTACTCGTTGTAGCCAGTTGTTATCTGATAGCCCATGACCCCGAGTGCGCGCTGTATCTTTCTCTCGTCTGAGCGGTTGTCGTAGTTGTAAAGGTCGGCATATACCTGAAAGCATATCTGGTTGTCGCCAAAGAGCACGTACTTGCCTCCCTCGCCGTAGGAGGATGACCATTCTGTGGTGTCGTTGCTTGTTGCCCCACACCAGTTGTTGTGCTCGGCCCATGCCGTGGAGTAGTCAAGGTATTGGCTGTCGTTGGTTACGCTGTATGCCTCCATGTTGCCGACATGGTATACGGCCCTGTTCCAGAAGAAGTTGCCGTGTGAGGGATTCCTCTCCTGCCATGTCCTGTTTACGTTGTTCAGTATGCTCAGAACCTCCGTCTTGCCAGGTAGCAAGTCGAGTGTGGTGTCTGCCGTAGCCCCTGATGACATGGTGAGCATGGCAATTATTGCGATGTTGTGTAATAATCTTATGTTCATAGCTTTCAAACTCCTCAAACTCCTCGAACTCCTCGAACTCCTCGAACCTCTCAAACTCCTCAAACCCTTCGAACCCTTCGAACCCTTCTACTGATACTGCCTTATTCTGACGTCCGTGCTGCTGTCCTTAAGCAATGTCCTCACCTGGCGTATATCCGTGTTGCCGTAGTGGTATGGGAAGAGCACTCTCGGATGGATGGTCTTGGTTGCTTTGGCCACCTGCTTTGGTGTCATGGTGAAGGGCTGGTTGCATGGCAGGAAGGCCACATCGATATCGGCAATGTCTTTCATCTCGTCGATATCCTCTGTGTCTCCGGCAATATATATCCTGAAACCATCGATAGTAAGCACGAAGCCGTTGTCGCGTCCCTTCGGATGGAACTGTTCTTTTCCCTTCGATGTATTGTAAGCCGGAACTGCTTCTATGTTCCATTCGCCGACGGTTGCCGAGTCGCCGTTCTTCATCACCTGTCCCTTGCCACCAAGCATGTCGCTGCATCTGCTGTTGGTTATCAGCTTGGTGTCCTGTTTGGTGAGCTGGCTGATGGCTTTGGCATCCAGATGGTCGGGATGCTCGTGTGTGAGCAGGATGAGGTCTGCCTTTGGCAATGTCGAGAAATCGGTGACAGGTGGAACCTTGTCTGTTACAGGGTCTACGTATATCCACTTGCCGCCAACGCTCATCCTCAGCGTACCGTGCTTAATGCAGTAAATCCTGACGAGAGAACCATTGTCGGTGGTGAACACGTCTACCTCCTGTTTGCTCACCTCCTTGCCTGCCTGCGTCCATCCGTTGTAGCCAGTGCTCAGTTCAGTCACCTTGTATCCGTTGTCGGAGAGGATTTGTGCAGCCTTCTTGCTGCGCTTTCCGCTTCGGCAGTAAAGTGCCACGGCGTTTTCTTTTGGCAGCAAGAGTGAAGCCTGTGCAAGGAAGTCGTCGCGAAGAACATCCGCATTGACAGCTCCCGGCAGGTGGCCTTCTCGGTATTCCATGGCTGTCCGCACGTCAAGCAGAACGATATTGTCGTTGGCAGCGACCTTCTCAAACTCTGCAACGTCAAGACTTGTATACTTGTCTGATTGTGCCGTACATCCTGCGAGACAGCAGAACATGGAGGCAAGTGTCAAAAAGATATTTTTCATATGTAATGAATGTGTAGTTATGAATATTGTGATGTTTGTCGTTTCTATGGGCAAAGATATATAAAAATCCCTAATTATAAGCCTGTCGGAATAAAAAAACTAATGTCATTTGACGAATTGGGCCGTTTTGAGAAGAATTATGCTTATAACGGGTCCTAATAAATACCTGGGTTGCCTGTTTGTTGTACCCAAAACGAGAACCATTGCAGTTTCCTGATTTAGGTTGACTACCTGCTTGCACAAATACTGTAAGCAGCAAGCGCTGTAAGCGCAAAAGAGTTATCAGCTCCCTGTTATTCATGCTTTTCCGAACAAAAACCATTGACAAAAAGCTTTACCCAGACTGATGGTAAAGGTTTTCTTAGCGGAACAACTATCCTGGCAAAGTTGAAGCCGCCCCATACTGGACGGCTTCAGTATTCTGCTATCTCCAGTCTTGGCACAGCCATGTTGTTGGCGGGTTACTCCTAAGCAAAGTCAGTTTCCTCGTCCGGCTGCACTTTAAAATTACTATTTTTCATCGAATTACGAAATAATGAAAAATAAACATTAAATATGCATCGTCATTTGAAGTCTACAGGCTTGAATGAACTCGCCTCAGACACACTCTGTAAAACACAACTTTGTTATTTCTTAATTTTTGTCCACATCTACAGCGGAATAATTGATCCGACAACGGAAGCAATCAATTCTGCAACGAAGCCGTATGCTTCAAATCCAAATACATCAAAGATTTTATTACCTATGAAACTACCTCATATACCAAGTATAAGGTACATTATCAATCCTTTATTCTTCTTTGACAGTAACAGACATGCAATATAGCCAGCCAAAAGTCCAATGATAATTGCGCTAATCATATGTTGTTAATATACCAAAATCCCGTTTACCATTATGGCATCTGGTTATTCAGATGCCATAATGGCAAAGGGAAATGGAATTGTTTACTTAAAGATTAAATGTTTTATTTCACGTACACCTGTTACAAGGAAGCCGAGGATGAATATTATAATCCAATCCATTATTGGCAGTTTTTCAACATTGAAGAAACTATTCAACATTGGAACCTGAACTATAGCAACCTGACCGAGTGACACAATCGTTGCAATGATAAGGAATCCATCACATCCCTTCAAATTCCAACCAGAACCTCCTGTCTTATAACCACGTGCATTAAACATGTAACCCATGTGAGTCATTACGAATACGGAAAACAAGAGAGTAAGCTCATAGGTAGATACAGGATTGCGATCACCAAATGAGAAGTTCATTTTCAGCAGGTCTTTCATACTCAGAATGTCTGTATGCTGGAAAATAACAAGCATTACAAGAAGCATTACGAAGAAGAACCCACCTACACCAAAGATATTGCGTAGCATTGATGGATCAAGGATGAATGCATTTGGATCACGAGGTTTTTCGTTCATAACTGACTGCTGAGGAGGAAGAGCAGAAAGTGCAATAGCTGCGAATGTGTCCATGATGAGGTTCACCCAAAGCATCTGTGTAACAGTCAATGGTGACTCTGTTCCGAGGAACGCGCCAAAAAGAACGAGGAAACATGCAGCTACGTTTACTGTAAGCTGGAAGAGAAGGAATCTCTGGATATTCTTATAGAGAGAACGTCCCCACATTACAGCATTGGCAATAGTGCTGAATGAGTTGTCCTGAATAATCATATCGGAAGCATCCTTAGCAACGGCGGTACCATTACCCATTGACAGACCAACGTCGGCCTTGTTAAGTGCAGGAGCGTCGTTTGTACCATCACCAGTTACAGCTACAACCTGGTCAAGACTCTGGAGAGCCTCAACAAGACGTTTCTTGTCCATAGGTCTTGCGCGAGCAATAATCTTAAGATCCATAGCACGCTCCTGAAGTTGTTTGTCAGAAAGCATAGCAAGTTCTGCACCTGTAATGATGTTCTTGTCGGTATCGGTATCTTTCCAAAGACCTATCTTGCGACCAATCTCCTTGGCTGTGGTAGGAGTATCACCAGTAACAATCTTCACTGCGATACCAGCCTTCATACAATCACATATAGATTCCTTAACACCTTCACGGATATCATCCTGAATTGCAAAGATACCAACGAACTTGAGGTTCTTTGCAATTAACTCACCATCCATAAAGATGTTATCTGTTTCAGTAAGTTCTGCATATGCGAGACCTAATGTACGCATAGCTCTGTTCTGATATGACAGAAGTTCTTTTTCAAGAGATTCTTTGTTTTCTGCACTGATTTCGCAGAGATCAAGAAGGATTTCAGGAGCACCCTTCACATAAACAACCTTCTTACCAAGAACAGCAGAGTTAGCGATTGTTGCCATATACTTATTCTCTGTTGTAAATGGAAGTCTGTCGATCATTTGAACGCCATCTCGAACCTCAAGATAATCAGAGCCATTCTTTTGAAGCCAGAGGAGAAGAGCACCTTCTGTTGGATTACCAATAACCTTGGTATTATTTTTGTCTGTAAAGTCAAGGTTTGCTGTTGTGTTAACGGCTATCATCTCTGCAACGAGCTCCTTGTTAGAGCAAGCAATCTTTGAATCCACAACCTCCATCTGATTCTTTGTCAAAGTACCAGTCTTATCGGTACAGATAACAGATGTTGCACCCATTGTCTCGCAAGCGTGCATTGTACGAGGAAGAGTGTTGCTCTTCATCAACTTACGCATACTGAATGCAAGGCTCAAAGTAACAGACATAGGAAGACCTTCTGGAACAGCTACAACGACAAGTGTTACAGCAATCATGATGGTTTTAAGGAAGAAGCTAACGAATTCTACCCAGAACTCACCAGAAGAGAAGTTGATATCACCTGAGATAAAGAACCATACCAATCGTCCAATGATAATGAAACCTGCAATCCAGTAACTTGTATTTGTAATCCAATCTGCAAGTCCATTGAGTTTTCTGCTTAGGGGAGTCTCACTGCCCTTACGTACACGCATACGGTCAATAAGTGGCTGCTCAACAACAACGTCATCATCTTCATGTTCGCCCTGATACTCTTCGAGTGCATCATTAGCATCATCCTCAGTGCTATATTTACCAACAATCTCACCTGTTGTGTTGTTCTTCACGAACCAACCAACGGTAATCTCGTCACCTTCATTAAGTGACTTGTAAACTTCACCACACTCAGTATTCATACCAACCTGAGTAACCTCAGCGGTACAATAGCCTTCGATGATATTTGTTCCCTTCTTTATCTCATTTGCCTTATATGTGGCATCTGGATATGCGTTAGCATCAAGAGACTTTGTTGCTTGAAGCTCACCAGTAAGAGAAGACTCATCAACTGTAAGGTTAAGACAATCCAACAAAGTACAGTCAGCAGGGATCTCTTCGCCTGTTTCCAACTTTACGATGTCACCAACAACGATGTCCTTACGTGGAACCTGACAAACGTGTCCGTTGCGGATAACTTTTACAGGCTCGTCATCGTTAGACTGATTAAGGCTCTGGAATGTCTTTTCATTATTCTTCTCCAACCAGAAGGCGATACTTGTTGCAAGGATAAGGGCAACAATGATACCAATAGGCTCGAAGAATGCAGTCCAATCAGCATTATTCCATTCATACTCATAAATGGAGATACCCATTGAAAGCACAAATGCGGTAATCAAAATCTTAAAGAGAGGATCGCCAAAACCTCCAAAGAAACCAACAATAAGAATAAGTAGTGTTGCTATCGTAACGATACCTGGCATTACCCAGATCGCGCTTCCCATACTACCAACCAACACTCCTGCAAGAACAACAGAAAGTGCGATCAGCACAAACATGGCAATCGCAATCGGATGTTTACATACTTCTTTGATCTGATCCCACAAGGAATCTTCTTCTGGCGGAGTCAGCACATTAGCACCATACTTCGCACGGCTTTCGAGCACTTGTGCATCGGTTAAGCCTTGATAGTGAATTTTACTCATTATTTTTTATTTTTGATTTACATATTCTTTTGATATTACGCCTGATAATCGCAAATGTTGCAACTATCAGGATAACAGTGAGTATAGACATCACAACCTCAAGTTGTTCCTTATGTCCTTGACCATATATTATCAGACCCAACATAGCGAATATCGCTACTATGGAAAACAAATATCCCACTAAGTTCCACCTTCTTATTCTTTGTCCATCCATATCAATAACAAATTTTACATGCACGTCTCGTTTTCTTTGCTTCACTTAAAGGTATTGATTTTATCTTGTGTGTAGCGTTGCTCAATCCTCTACATGACTTAGTAGAATGGTACACTTTACCAGTTTCGCAAATATATACCAATGTTTCTGATGAATAAGCATTTGACGTTACTCCAATGGTATATATTTGCGTGACACAGCTAAATATAAACAAAGATAATATAATAAACCTCTTCATTAGTCTTCTATATCTTCGAATCCCTGTTTGAATCCCTCCATAATTCCTTCTGCCTCCTTCATCGCATCCTCCAATCCGTTTTTAAACGATTTGATAGAATACTTTGTAAGTTGTGCAAGATAGATACCTTTGAGACGACCAATCTCCTTCAGTTCTTCATCAGTATATTCGTCCTTATACTGTTCGATTTCACTTTCTATCAACTCTATTTCGTCAGCTGTTGACTGCCAATCTTCTTCTGTGTATTCAGAGGCATTTTGTTGTACATCTTCTGCCAACGCCTCTAATCTGTTAATTGGAGTTTGTTTTGAATGACACGACATCATGCACAATGATAATATTGCGCATAAGATGAAGGATGTTAAGAATTTAATTATATTCATATCAGTACTATAAGTTTTACCCCTTATGTTGTTTCAACCCCAGGAAATATCGCAATGAATACTCAATGACCAATTATGGGACATTTAGTTTTGATTAAACTCTTCCTCACTGATAGCTACAGTTTCGAAATTGTTTTCAGTATCACCATTTATTACATTAAGTTCAAGCGAATAGTTGACAAGACTCTGGGAGTTCTTCTTGCCAAAGTCGTAACTTGATGCGCTCTTCTCATAGAAAGGACTACGTGTGAATTTGCCTTTGACAGTAACACCATCAGAAAGTTCCATCCAATCCTTTCCGTAAGCAAGCTTAAGATAATAACGACCCTGAGGTATTTGGCTTACAGTAATGCTTTCGCCTTCTGGTACATATACATAACGTATACACTTTTCAGAAGAAGCATCGACAATCTTTATTGCCACACTAAAACCTTCTCCAATTCGTATGTCAAAATAATTATCTTGAATGCCATATATAGGCTTAATTCCATATTCAGTTCCAAGTTCACCACCTTCAGGAGTATTAGAACTCCATCCGTTCTGAATCAACTCCTCCTGTTCTGGAGTTGGCTCTTCATTTGTCTGTGTTGTGGTGCTATTACCACCACATGATGACAAACCCAATGCTAACGAAAGCATCAATGCCTTATAATGCATCTTCATGAGATTAACGCTAATAAGTAATTAACAATAGCCCAACCGATAATGACAACACCAATGATTTTGCAAATCATAGTTGCTGCCTTCAAATTGTTTTTCTTAAGATGTCCCTTCAAAAAGATTGGTACTGCCAACCAGATTATGAGACCGATAATGATAGATAATACTGGCATATAAAATGTTAGAAAGGGCAGATGGTATCTGGGTATCATCTGCCCTTTTGATTAGTTTATTACTTTACAAGACCATTACGATACATCTCGTTGACCTTGCTTTGAATTTCTGCATACTGATCACCAAGTTTCTGCTTACGAATTTCTCCATTGCCATAGTTGCCACGGATAACGTCTTTTGCCTTCTCCTCCAATGTACCAGTAGGTATAGTTGGTGCTTTATGATCATAACCATTGTTTCCAATAGTAGCATCACCATCAGTAGCACCGCCACCAGTAGCACCGCCATCAGTAGCACCGCCATCAGTAGCACCGCCATCAGTAGCACCGCCATCAGTAGCACCGCCATCAGTAGCACCGCCATCAGTAATAGCAGTTTCTGGTGTTATACTTTCGTTATCAGGTTGATTCATATAGGAATATGCACCATATCCAAGCAAGCAGACAGCTGCGATTCCAATTATGCCACCTATAGCCTTACCTAATCCCTTGCTTGGACGAGTATCGGGGTCAGAAGTGCGTGGATCTGAGCCTTTTGTATCCGCTCCTGTTGGTACATCTTTTTCCTTCTCAAAATCTTCAAATGTAAAAAGTTGTTTGTCTTTATCGAAATCACTTTCGTTAAAGATTTTTTTCTTTTCTGCCATAGATATATTAGTTAAAGACTTCTGTAGCCAAATACATCATGCCACCCTGATAGCCGTCAGCCATTGGCTCAAAATTCCACAACATCTTTTCTGCATCATAGGTAACTTTACCAAAACAAACTACATCCTTACCAGGGAACTGCTGAGCGAGTTTGTACTCAGCAAGGAGTTCGTCTGTTTCTGCGTCATAGATGTTGACAACGGGATCATGAGCATCCGCAAATGTTTCACCTGCTTTAATGCGATCCATTGCCACTGCAGCAGCAAAGACGATGGTTGCGTACTTACGTGTGTCAACCTCTTCAAGAAGAACGTGCATGGTTTCACCGCACTCATCATCATCTGACATATCATCCCAAGAACCGATAACTGAACCATCAGATGAAATAGGAAGAGTTGCTTCCATCCACTTTCTTTGGTTTTTGAAATTAGCACTTTCCTTTGCCCATGTGCTAACCTCACCTTCCAATGGGTCAAAGTCTTCTGCATCAAAAGGCTTTTTGGTCTTCCAACGAAGCTGAGAATTGAAGTAAACCAAATCTGCACGATCATGAATCATGCCATCTTCACCAAGAAGAAATGCACAGATGTCCAAGTCTGTTCCTGCCCATGTAAGGTCTAATCTTAAGGTGTTCAAGTCTGGCTTGTCAAATACAAGTTGATCGCCAATGCTTATCGACTTGTCGAAATCAGCATCTGAAAAAAGTTTCTTTGCCATAGTCTTTAAAATTAATTATTACGTTTAACAGTTGGAAATTTTCTCTTTTTTGTTGATTTGTCTTTCTCTAAATTATTTACATTGTCAATTTTTGACTCTACCTCCGTTGTAGAAGTAACTTCTGTGATAGCACTTGAAGTTATATTCCTATTATGTGAAGGTTTTCTAAATGGCTTTTTGGTTGTTGTTTTAATTTCTATTTTAACTTCTTCCTCTTGAAGTAAAGTTATAGGTGTAGATGTCGGTCTTCTTGGTCCTCTATGACGAGGAATGCGAGAATCTGTAGCGACTTCTTCGTTCACAACTGTAAAGTCTGTCGTGCTTGCCTCTGACTTTTTCCTGTTTTGAGCCATAGCTTCTCTAATAACCCTGTTATTCGCAGGAACTCTTTTAAGAACAGAATGGTTTTTGCTCAAAGACAAAATCGTCTTCCAATCATGTTCTTCGTATGCTAAGTCAAATTGTTGCTGAAGTGATTCAAGATTTATCTGTTCTTCTGCTTTTGCACTTAATTCTTTTATGTAATTATCGGATTTTATAACCAAGTAAGCTTTACATAGAGAAAGAAGCTGTTGCCAGTTTTGTGCAAGATGATTGTCGTCTATCTGTTCACGGAGTTCACGCAGTTTCTCCATGGCTGCTTGACGTTGTTCCTTTTGAGTAGTAAAGATTTCTTTTTGACTTTCCCATTTTTGTCTATTCGAAATATCAATGTTGAACAATTCAGAACATAGTGATATTGCTTTGTCAAGATCTTCTTGTTTTACTGCAACATCTAATTTAACCTTTAATTCATTTATTGAGGATTGAATACGTCGAATTTCTCCTGCTACTTTTCTTCGTCTGTCCTCTATTGAAGTGTCTTTGATGTTTAAGAGTTCTGCATTTTCAATTTCGCGCTGTGCTTCACTGAATGCAGATTTTTCAATGTAGAAATCAATTTGAGTAAGACACTCTTTAAGTCTTGCATACTTGGTAGCCATACTTTTGGCATCGTCAAGCAATTTCTTTGCATCATATGAATCTGGCATTACGCCAAGAGCCAACGTACTTTGTGCTACAGAATTATCCCAGTCTTTTGAATCATAAGCAATCCGTGCATTATGAATATATTCTTCATATTGCTTTTTTCTGGATTTTAGCTCATTAATAGTACCTACAAGTTCATCAACTTTCTCTTTGATGTATGAATTTGTCGGATCTATAGCAGACGCAGTTCTGTAAAGACCTAAAGCTTCATCATATTGCATCTTTTTTTCTGCATCTTGTGCAGATGTAAGAGCGGCTTGAAGGTTTCTATCCCTTTCGGTCTCCTGTTGATGGCGTAAGAAGTCCTCTTCATCTTTCTTTCTTGCAGCTTCTAACTCGTCTTTTTGTTTTTTAGCTGCCAACGCCGAAGCCTTTTCTGCTTCTGATAAGGTTGCAAAACGTTCTTCGTCATCATCAAACCATTCGCTTGGTAGTTCATGATAAACATTAACTATATCGCCCAATTCCTTTTCGTGGAAATGGATGAAAGACTCGTCGGATAACGCAATATGTTGAGATAAAGATTTCTTGAATTGTCCATTATCAAATGTGTCACCTATGAAGAGAATACTATTTACCTCATGATGTTGAATGTTATTCTCATCAAGAAGTTTTATCATTTCAGTCACAATATCATCAATTATAACCGATGTTCTTTCATCGATGTCAGCTTTAAGTACAGTAACAGGATATTTATTTCCAGTCTGTTTCTTAAAGTTAACCCATCCTAATGGAGTCGGGATATTCTTAGAAGAACTATCAAGAGACTCTATCCATTCATTAGCAAAACGAGATAGGTACAAGTGTTCTTCCTTAAATTCCTCGTCTGTAGAAATGATATGGGCAGAAGCATTGATAATTTCTATTACCTGTTCAACCAAAGCACGAGAACGTAAGTCAACTCCCAAACCATCCAATGTTTTTGATGATACGGAAGTAAACAATTCTCCATCCTGTCTATACAAAGAGTAATGAAGATTTTCATTAGTAGCATTTGCTACCAAGGTGTATTTGTTGTTTTTTACAATACCTTTCTTAAAAGCATATTCTAGTGTAAGGAAATCTAAACGTGCGACAAAGCCTTTTACGTCAAATCCGTTTTCCTGAAGTAAATTCAAAAAAATAGACTGACCTTCAAGTTTTATATCAGAAGAAAATGATACATAGGTTTCTATTTGCTCTTCGCCGAATCCTTCTTTAAGATCTTCAAAGACTCCTGCGTTTTGGAAAATTGTTCGCATTTCGATGTCTCTTCCAAAACGTTTGTATGTTTTACCTTCACTACCTAATATAAGTTGGAATATATTGGTATAGTAGTTCAATTCACCTGCAAGGGCATTGTCCTTGAACTTATATCCGTAATCAACTCTATTAGCTGCTATGTTATTATAAAAGTATAGCCAAATCCGTTCTTCATTATTTGACAAAGACAAGGTGTGTGGGCCACTGTCATCATTGACAGTGCCCACAATATACCATTTATCAATATATAATGAAAGAGTCTTCATTAATACGCAAAGATTTTATCTACAAGTGTTCTTAAATATGAGGCTGCTTCAACCATAAAGATAGGCTGATGATAAGGGAAGTTTTGAGATGTAGCCTTTTGGGCTTTTATGTATTCGTCATCAGTCTTGATGAAGTTGATGATACGTCCAGGAATGTCTCGTATGTCCTTGCGAAGTGATTCTTCATCATCCTCGTATAGTTTTGTTGTACGACAAACAAACTCTGTAAAGACGTTCATAAACTGATCAAAGTTGGCACCTCTTCCGAACTCAAATTTTGAAATGTCATTGAAGTATGAACCGTCAAGTTCCTTATCAACAGGCAAATCTACGAGAAGTCCATCTGAGCCTCTGTATTGAACGCCGGATTCCGCGCAGATGTCCGATTCCCCAACATTGCTTGCCATATTAAGCTTTTGGGTAGAACACAAACCACGTGCGACCTCAGTTTTATTGTTGACAGCTAATTGTGTTCGGAGTATTACTTCTAATTTTGTTTCATCCAAGATGCATTTTACACCCCGATTCACACAATCCGAGTAATAGTCTTCAGTTGCCATTTGACCTGCGGCACTATATAACCAATGGAACAATCTGCCACCCTTTCCAAATGGAAGTACCTCTATGGTCTCTATCTTGTCTTCTATCTTGTAGTCTTTGAGGGTTTTTCCGATAAGCATACCAGAGTAGAATAACAGGACACCTGTAACATAAGCAGGAATTGTGAATACAAATTTTGCATTCGCATCCAGAGAATCATAGAATGTATTGTATTCATTTGCTTTAAGCTGATCAAAGATACAGTTCAAGTAGTATGGTGCTTTGTCTTTATTGGCAGAGTTCATCAACTCCTCAATGTTCATCACATTGACACCCGTATTGTGACCTCCATGGAAGGTAACAAGTGCTTCACGGAATCGCTGAGAACCGGTTACTGCATCAAAGAATACCCCAGCTGCAAGTCTAACACTACTTTCTTTCAAAAGTGCAGGCTCACCATTGTTGGTTGGGTCTTTTGCCAACATAAGGATGTCACTTGTGCTACCTCCTACATCAATACCAAGGAACATATTCGTACTTGTCAAGCCAAAATTTGGCTGAGACATAGCATAATGACAAACAGCTTCAGCTTCCGTTATTGGACGTGCTACTGTAGTCTGAACTCCTGTTGTTGGTGTTACTGATGGCAGAGAACCAAATATTTTGCTCAATTCATTTATGTCACTATCCATCATAGCACCTGGATAACTCCAATTAATCTTGTTAGGAGTTATTTGCTTCTGATATAAGAAAGCACAAGCCTGAAGCCATAGAGACTTAATAAAAGCGCGTTTCTTCTGCAAGCCGACAGCATCATCTAACCATTTCATGTTAAAATGAAGAATACCTGCCTGAGTTGTGATTTCGCGTTTTGTCATTTTATTGACTTGAACATTTGGTCTATTAACAGGAACACCACCAGCAATTTCTTCCTGCAAAGTAAACTTGTTGCATCTACTATCATGTTCATGGAGCCAAGACTTAAATTGGCCATCATTAGAGTCGTAATTGGTAAAGTAGAGCAACTCGTCAATTTCTGCAACACGGTTAGGATTCTGTATTTCCTGTCCCACAAGCATTGTTCTGTAGTCATGGAACTCTATAGGAGAAACGCCAGTGTTCTGAGAATCCTGATAGTAAACGCAGGTATTGTTACTACCGAAATCAAATCCAACATTGGCAGTAGCTACCATGGTTTTACCTGTCAGATCCTCAACTACATCCTGACGGATGATTAAGAATCCTGCGTGGGCATCATTTCCTCCTTGTTTAACCTTAACCGAGAGACCAGTTATAGGCTTATCTGCAACTGTAATACTATATTTTGGCAAAGAATCTCCCGCATCTGCCGGTGTTGCTACCAATTCCTTGATATTAACAGGCATTTGCGAACCATCCTCCGGATTATAATCTTCTGTATAGAAATCACCATCTTGGTTCTTGATTATCTTGCCCATAGTTTGGTATATAGGCATATAATCAGGCTGTGAAGCATCACTCTTTTGGTTATAGATATAATAACGATTCCACTTGTCCGAAATGAAATTAGGCCAAAGTATAACTTTTTGCAAGTTTGTCTGCCACTTTATCTTATATTCTCGAGCACCCAAAGCTACTTCTTCGCCATCAATGACTATCACCATATTGGCAGTGAGTACATCCCCTTCTGGGGTAAGTTCCGCTTTCAGAGACACACCTTGCTTTGGTTTATATCCTAATATGCTTGACAGACCATTATGGAAGATCTCTATTGCTCTTTCAGACAAAGGAAGTGAGAAGAACTTGTTAGAGCTTCCTGTTATATCATTAACCATTAAGAAAAATACAGGAGCATCCTTCAATGAATTTCGAGTGTTGCCCTGTTCTGTCCAACCAACAACATAATCATCATCAGCCAGCAAAGACTGGATGTCATTAATTTTTTGATAAGTTCCTGTTGGGTCAGAATATGTAAATGTGTAATCTGGTTTAAGATATACAGGTATCTCGCTATGGAAAAGTATGTTGAATGGACACTTTAGGATTTTTCCATAGTTTGCAACCGGTCCAATTTGATGAAGCTTACCATTACCTTTTTGTAACAGTTCGTTTTCCCAATTACGACTCATCTGCTTGAAACCATCTATACTTACAGACGGTTTTACTCCTCTTTGAGAGTTTACTTTAGCATCAAAATCTGCCAAATGAGAATTAAGATTCTTCACAAAAAGATATACCTTCTGGAGCTGAAGAGGGTTCAGATAGTTTGTTGGGTCTTCAAACTTTCCGTTACGATACCAATTGATGTCTTGAGCATCTTTTTCAAGATTATAGCTTACACCTGTAAAGACTCCTGTCAGAGGAGATGTTCCACCAACAAGATGTCCTTTGTAATATATAAGCTGGATATATGGTTGTGCGTCAGGTGAGTTGAGTAGTTCGTCTTGGTTACACCACAAATCACTTTCTTCAAATAGCATTCTTCCAAATGCAGCTGCAATGCTGTAATCTCCACCTCTAACATCCATAGAGACAGGCTTGGATATACGGATGCGGTCGGGATATAGTGCCATCACAGCAAGTAAACCACGCCATTCTCCATGAAGTAATTTGTAAAATTGCAGCAAGCCTGCCTGATTGATGTTTGGATCAGGAGTTGACAAGGTCTGTAAAGCAAAACGGAACAATTTTGCTCTCGCCCATGGAGTAGGTACGCCGGATATAAGTGCACCTAGTTTGTCTGCAGACATGTCGTCCAATATTTTTCCAGTCTCAATACCCTGTATATACGATGGTGTCTGGTCAAGTTTATTCCACTTGCCCTGTTCGCCACCTTTTTTTTCTTCGTAGCTTCGAATCAATAACGCTTTAGACATAACCAGTATTATTAATCGTTAAACTTATAGAGTTTTGACAAAGTGTCATAAACCAACTTGTAAACTTTTTCTGTTGGATTTGTGATGCTTGAAGCATTAGAATCTACCGTAATAGTATTATTCAATTCTTTCTTGAAATCATTAAATCTAGAATTCATGAACTTTGAATAAACATGGTCTTTGCCTAGTCCTTCAGTTCTATAGATTTTCTTATTCCAGTCAAGCTTCATCAAATCTTTGAAGGTAGAAGGAGCAAACAATGCTGCATTAAGAAGGAGTTTGTCTTCACCTCCTATAGAACGATGAAGTTGCTTAAGCCAACCTTCTTTCAACTTTTCTGGATTTTCTGCATCTCGTTTAGCAAAGAACAGACGGAAATAATCTTTTATTCCTGCTATCTGACTTTGTTCAATGTTTGAATAACCCTCGATTCTTAACGTACCAGTTCTTAAACCTTCCAAGATGTCATCACTACCATTACAGAACAAAGCAAAAGCAACAAGGAGTCCAAGTTTCTTTGCGAATTCCTTTTCGCGATCTTTGCCTACAAAGTCTTGGAACTCCAGTTTCCCATTATCTCCAATAGAGCGATATACGTAATCCGTACTCTGGTTAACTTTGTTCGTATTTAGAACATTATCAGATGAGTTATAGAAGTCCAATGCAGCGCAAGCTGCCATCAATTCAATATAATGAGAGTCATTCTCTTGCTGTTCACCTCCAGTAATCGTTGTAGAAACCTCTTTGTGTTGCATAGGGTTCCAAGATAAGCCGTCTGTACCAAGCATATAAAACCTTTGATATGTAGATTTTACTGTGGTATCATCATCATAGAACATCATCGCAACTTGTGAATTGAGAGCAAATCTTTCACTTGTTGCTATTACTTTTTGATTCTGGAGTTCAGATTCGGATGGCGATTTGAAATTGAAATATCCAGTCAAGAGTGTAGAACCAAAATATGCACTGCGTAAGATATTTACCGCACCACCATTTATAATTTCTGCTGCTTTTGTAAGAGCCTGAGGTATAATAGGTATTGATGATGCACCTGTACCACCAAATACAGATCCAAGAATAAACACCCTTGGGTTGCCACTAGTACAGGCTGTGGTCAAAGTTGACAAGAATTTCTGAAGGTCATTAGGGCGAGCTTCTTTTGCTGCCTCAATAATAGAGTGATACATCATCATAGAGCCCAAATGTGTTTGTGCTCTATATCCATGACGGAGGTTGAAATCTTCAACATCGCGACTAAGAACCAAATCTGCTAAATCAGCTTCTTCCTTACGCTGATATTGAGTATTGCCGTAATCAAAAACAGATTTAAACGTACTCTTAGTTTGGTAATTAGGACTAAATTCGTAATACTTTATGTTGGCAGTGAAAAAAGAATCTTTCAATGCAACACGTTGGGCTTCATCATTACCTTTAGTGGATTGATAAGCATCTTTTAACGCTTTTAAGCGATTGAAGTTTCCATTGTTAGAATCTGTGTCCAAAGCCAACAAATGAATATCTGTTTCATCAAACATTCCCATAGCGCAAAGATGTATCAGCGACTCGATGCAACGCATACCTGTGCCGCCAATTCCTAAAACGAAAAATTGCTTTGCCATACTTACTACTTTCCTTTGATTTTGAATATGATTGAAGCAAACTTGGAGTTACGGAAAACACACATGAGAATGCCACTAATTAGCAGATAACCGCCAGTTGTGATGCCGATACACTTTAGGTTGCAATCCTTAAACATATTTACAAAGCCAGCACCTCTAATGTGAGAAGCGACCATCTGGTCATTATAGAGCCAGAAACCTAGTACTGCTACAATACCAATAATGATAAACGCAATACGACGTGTGATGTAAGACTTATCTTTGCCACCCTGCCAGGGCACAAGAGCAGAAACGATGAATGCAATAGCAATTGCAGCGAGGAACACAATTACAGCATAGATGTAAGTGTCACTCATCAACTGATTCAGTTGGTTTAGATTGACGACGTTATTCATTTAATTAAGATTTTAATGTTCGAATGATTTAATATAAATAGTATATATCGGTGCCTTTGTTACCTTCTGCTGCACATCAGGGTCAGTCATACATTGCTTAATACTTGCTGACACAGATACGTTTGGTTCATCAGGCATTGTTATGCTTTGGAACTCAAACTTGCTAGCATATTGCTCAAAGATAGGTTCAACCTTATTAACGCAAATATCTATTTTTGTGTAATTGTAAGGAGAACCATCCAAAGAAGAAGGATCATACATCATGCCAGCAAAATATAAGGCAACTTCACCGTGTTTGCTAAATTCTTTCTCGTCGAGTTGTATAAAATTCTCTACTTCCCAAGGTTCAAAACCTGTTAAGTCTGGTTTTACTTTTGCCTCTTTTGCTTCAGAATATGCTGCATAGGCTGAGTTTATATTATACACTTTCGCTGTTACTCCTGTAATACGGAACGCTCCAAGGCTATTACGGTCAACCTTTATACCATTAAGAATAGGCTCTCCATTCTCCAATGGGTTACCTGTTTTCTGGTCAACGGCATATGCAATAAGAGGCTCTATACCGTTTTCCCAATCCAAAGGCCAGGATTGAATTTCGAAACCACCTTTGCCGGTAACTTGGGCAGAAAGCATTGAATTAACCTTTGAATGATCACCTCCATGGCTTAACAATGATGGATGGTCTGCTGAAAGGTGGAATATCTCCACATCGGGAAAGTTCACTAAGGTTGCAGACTGTATGATTCGGTCGTAAAAATTGCCAGGAAGTCTGTTATCGGTGAAAATGATATAGAAACGCTTTTTATTGAACAGGTTTCCATTATACGGCTCAACATAAGGTTCGCTTATAATATATATATCGTGACCACGCAGAAGCCACTTCTTAAACGCATCAGCCATGTAAGGATTGCGCAAATTATCTTTCGTTGCATTCTTTTGGAAATATTCTCCATCCGTAAGAAGCAAAGATTCCGAATCTCCGACTGCCATTTTGTTAACAGCGCCTTTTAAGTCTGCATAATCGACATTATTGATAGTACGTAACAGATTGTAGGTAGAATCCGCATCATGTCTTACAAAATTGTTTCCTTCAATAGAATAATAATCTTTTGCAGCATTTGAGAAAGAAGGAAGCAATTCCTTGAAGAACTCAGAAGACTGTCCCATGGATATACAAGTAGAATAGTCAACATACAACACAAGGCTATTACTCTTGATTGCATCTACTTCTGTTCCATAGTACTGTTCGTGAAATTCAGAAAGATATTTTTCCGAATCTGGTGTAGAAACGTGGCTACCTCCAAAAAGCCAACAAGAACTAAGCATAGTTGTCGACAATAGTGAAGCTACCAGTAAAACCTTATTTTTCATATCTTTTGTTTTTATATTCCTTAACCTGTTTTGCATTGATGTGGAATAATCCTACACCAGATGCATGAGGACATAAAAACAAGACGTGGAACTTTCATTGTTGCTCGTTCCACGTCAGGAGGCCTTCGCATTGCCCAAGATTGTTGAACGGAGCAACGCGAAAGTCCACGCCAGATATGAATATAATACACCCTTATAATCTACCCATATAGATACACTAATCCCTTTTGGGGGGAGAAGCATACCTCACAGGTAGGCATAAGGGATGCGCATATAGACACATCCCGAGGACATTCATCGTTGCAATGTTCTGACAATCTTTAGAAAGTTGCGAAGTTTCCTGACGTCAAAACAAAGCGCCTATTGAACGCCTTATCATTATGTCATGATCTCCCGCCCAATACCCGCTGCAACATTTGACGCGTTACCGTCGCATGTTTAAGCTCGGCGTGGACTTCAATCGAACCTTTACTGTAGGGGGTTATCACTGGGGTGGAACACCTTCCAAGTAGTTACGATTAAGGAAACCATGTGCAAAAATAGTAAAAAATTCCAATTTGATATAAGAAAACATCAAAAAAAAATGGCAAATCAGTATTTTTTTCAAAATTACACCGAAATGAAGCGCAACCCCCGACTTCTACCAATGTTAGTGAGTGCCATCTGTTATAATATTCTATTAACGAGACCATCTGGGAACTGTTTTTTGAGTGCATTTGTGACATGATATCATATATCTATAAATAATTCGGTTTGTCTGCAATTTGGAATAGAAAATTGTCTGGATATAATGGAATGATGTGTGCATGTCCGTTTTTTACAAATCACATACATGATATTTTTTGTAACTTTGCAAATAAATAAGGTGCAATATGCTCAAGCTTGTCTTTTTGCTCTCGTCAGCACTATCTTTGCACATTATTGCACAATGAATATTACATAAAAGAATAACAGTAACAAACATAATATGGAAAAAGAACAGAAATTTTGTCAGAGTTGTGGCATGCCGCTTTCTGATGCCAGCGATTTCGGCACAAACTGCGATGGAAGCCTGAACGACGAGTACTGCAAGTACTGCTACGCTGACGGAAAGTTTGTGCAGCAATGCACAATGGATGAGATGATAGAGCATTGCGCTCAGTTTGTTGGGGAGTTCAATAAGGATTCCGAGCATAAGGTAACACTCGAGGAAGCCATCGGGCAGATGAAGATGTTCTTCCCTCATCTGAAACGTTGGAGAAAGGAGATTACCATCACCTCGCATGAGTTTCAGGATGTGATGTATGCTGGACTTGCTCCAGTGAAGCAACTCATTGTAGACATGGCAGATAAACTACCCATTACCTATATCTCATCAGTTGACGAGGAAGGCTATCCTTGTATGAAGGCCATGCTGTCGCCACGCAAGCGTGAGGGCATAAAGGTGTTCTATTTCACCACCAATACCTTCTCTGTTCGTGTGGCTCATTACAGGGCAAACCCGAAAGCGTCCATCTATCTGTGTGACGAGAGTAACTTCCGTGCCGTAATGCTGAAAGGTACCATGGAGGTTCTGACCGACCAACAAAGCAAGGATATGATATGGCGTGAGGGAGATACACAGTACTATCCCGGTGGAGTCACCGACCCCAACTATTGTGTTCTGAAGTTCACGGCCACAGAGGGCCGCTTCTACAGTGACTTCTATCCCCGTAGTTTCGTAATAGAATAACATTACCGCCTATTTGCATTTGTTTGGAATGGCAACAACATATAGTTGACATGGTCATAGGAATAATTTGGCTTTGAAGATGAATATAGTTTCATGCCTGATAAGGTTATTAACCTTACAGCCGTAAGGTTATTAACCTTGCAGCCGTAAGGTTATTAACCTTTCAGGCAACTTAACGGTTTTCGTCTTTGGATGGATAGGCATTAAACCTTTCATTCTTATTTTGTTATGTCTATACTTATACCTGTATTTGCCCTCATGGTAGGGTTGTTATCCCCTCCGCTTATAATTTCGATTGGGATGTTGGTTGTGGGATTGATTTTCGTATTCCTGTTAGTTTGTGAAAATAAAATAAAGAAATGATATGAAGTCCAAAGCAATTATCGATGATATCAACGAGGTTATGAACCGTGAGATACCCTTCCTTCTCTCTCTTTCTGACGAGCAGGTGAGCATAAAGAGAAACAAGCAAAACCGTACTGTGAAGATGCTCGTGGGCCATCTCATCGACTCGGCATCCAACAACCATCAGCGTATAGTGCGACTGCAATATGCACCCCGTTGCGGACACTCGATGCCAAACACGGAGATGGGAATGCTTGTCTTCCCGGACTATACTCAGGACAATGACCTGTGGATTCAGCTTCAGGACTATCAGCATGAAGACTGGCAACAGCTCGTTATGCTGCTGAAACTATACAATCAGCACATCTGCCACGTCATCCGTTCTGTTGACAAGACCAAGCTCAACAACTATTGGGTGGACTATGAAGGCTGCCGTGTGACTCTCGATGCAATGATATGCGGATATATAAACCATCTGAACCTGCATTTCGGGCAGATTCACGAACTATTATAGGATTATTGTAATTTACTTAGTAAATATCATGGCACGGCTGAATTATCTTGACAATCTGAAGGTAGCATTGACCTTCTTGGTGATATCCCATCATGCGGGACAAGCGTATGGTGACGGTGGCGAGTGGGGATATACTCCCTCTAATCCTGCGGAGGTGATGCCTTGGATATGGCATTTCTTCTCTACCAATGCCGCTTTCTTCATGGGATTGTATTTCTTCATCTCCGGGTATTTTGTACCAGGCAGTTACGATCGACAGGGTTTTGGCACTTTTGTCAGGAAGAAAATTCTTCGTCTTGGAGTACCATTGTTGTTGATGGGCGGTCTTTTGACATACGCTACAGGCAAAGTGGAGATAGCCCACATGTGGTTTGTGGAAAGTCTTTTGATATTCAGCTTCTTCTATGCCGTAGTCAGGAAAAGATGCCCGGCAATATCTAAAGACTGCGACTCACGACCGACGCTAA
>OBLI01001495.1_pt1 | contig 22546 bp, 18 predicted proteins | sample 1519701 | NCBI WGS metagenome assembly OBLI01 (sample SAMEA3663005, study PRJEB22513) | pig gut metagenome | biome: pig gut; feature: pig-associated habitat; material: faeces | place: France | collected 2012
CAAGAGATTCCAATAATGGTTCGCATGAGAGGAAGTGAACCGTTGCCGGTATTTTCCGCAAATAGTCAATACGTGTTTTCGAACTTACAGATTCCACTGTCACTCCAATCCAAACATTGGCAGGAACTTGCCGAGTAGAAAAGTATTCAGCCATTCTTTCTGCTCGCTTTGTCAAAATCTGATAGCGATGCTGTGGAGTCCGACGGATAGTTTTCATTATACTGTCAACAAACTCAAATGGCACATCCCTATGAAAAATATCACTCATTGAGCATACAAAGATATTATGCGCCTTTTTCCATGCAAGAGGTTCGTCCAGGCAGTCTTCATGTAAAGCTAATTTGAACTCATTCGCATATTTCTCTACCCCCATTGCATGCAATCTTCGTGACATCACTTCCGCATAACAATGTGCACATCCTGCCGAAAACTTGGTGCAACCAGTTATCGGATTCCATGTTTTATCTGTCCATTCTATCTTTGTCGTTTTCATTTCTTCCAGTTTTTCTTTATTACTATTTCCGATGCTATTTTTACTCCTGTTTGATTATGTGAAGCAAACACGAAATGAAATATCGGGCAATTAGTTGAATTTGTCAGCACAAGCGGTTCCTTGATGACATGAGAAAACTCTTTGCCAAGCAGTTCCAAATAAAGTTGTGCAATCCTATGGATTGTATTGTCCCGTTTTTGTTGCCGTACTATATCTCCAAAAAGGCTTGGTTCCGTAATCTGTTGATAAAAAAACTTTTGTATTTCATCAATTGACATACCGAATGATTTCTCCATCCTTTCAGGACACAAAATCTTTCCACTCCGGGTGAGAAGACGGTTAATGATAACCCCGCTTGGCACAAGAATCCACAAGTCAATATGCTTAATGGCTTTAAGTGCCCGTATTGTTTCCCAATTCAATTGCATACCGAATGGGTCAAGCAGAACTAATGCAGCACATTTCGGATGTACTTTGGCATAGTTGACTAATTCCAATATCTTCTTGTTCGCATCGCCGGACTTAAATGCCATACAGCTCGCTTTATCAGGGTAAAGCTCTTTAAGTTTTTTACTTAATGCCTGTAAGGACTGTTCATCTTTGTCAACAAAATAGAAATAATTGAATGAAAAACCATCAATATCAGTTCCGAGGACACGCTCGGCAGCCCCTTTGTAGGATGCCTGTTTTGTAATCTCTTCTATATCTTCGTTACCAAAGAGAGTATCTTCGGCTGTGTTATTATCTTCCGTCTCAGTCTCACGGCTACCACTACCCGCAAATGCGTCAAAATAAAACAGTTCCCAACCATTTTCTTTCGCATACTTTTTCATTATGGTCAGGTAAGCCTTGACGTATTTCTCAAAAGCGTCAAGTTTCTCTTCAGTCCATGGTCCGCCCCAACTCCTTTGAGGCTCGTTAACCACAGCGGAATCATCTTCTACGGGCAACCTATATTCATTTTTATATTCCATGTTCATTTTTATATTCTATATATTTTGCATTATTTCATAATCAGAAAGCGTAAAACTTGTCACCCATCTTCTTTTTGAGGTTGAACTTCTTGGTGGAATCGAGGGCGCGCTCGATGCAGATGAACCTTGTGTCGGTATGCTCCATAAAGTAATCTACGGTGGCATCCGCAAGGATGTTATCCACACAGATGTATGCGGTCTTTGTTCCGTCAGTTGCAAGATATACTTCATTGTCAGCGAAGTTTTCTTGACGCTCCAGCTTATAGGTCAGCATAAAGCCTCTCTTAATGAGTATCTCAGTTATCAATTCATCGTTGTTGAATGAAAGGTTTAATTGTTGCTCTTTCTCTGCAATGTACTTGTTGAACAGTTCAAGATTCGCCTCTTCTGTCTTTGTCGGGTCTGGAGCGAAGTCAACTCTTGGGAATGAGGACTTGCTGAGAGTGAAGACCTTGAAGCCCAACTGGTCTAATTGCTGCTGGTCTTCGGGAGTAATCAGTTTGCCCTCATACGATTTCCTAATCTTTTCTGTTACTGCTTTGTTGCGGGCAATGGTTATCTCGCTGATGGTTTTATATCCAGCTCTGCGGGCATTGCTGTTTTCGTCTGTTTGCTGCGGCACCTGAACGAGAATGTATTTGCGATTGCCACCATCTTCTGAGTTCAATTCAACAACAGCTTGGCCTGTTGTTCCAGAGCCAGCAAAGAAATCCAAAACAATTGTGTCTTCTTCAGTACCCGCTCTTAGAATATGTTTCAAAAAGAAAACAGGCTTTGGAAATGGGAAAATGCCACCAAGACCAAGTTTTTCCATATCGTCTTGACTCGACTTGAATTCATTTTCATTAAGAAGCGTACGAAGTTTTTTACCTTCAGCCATACGCTGCTTAAATTGTACAGACCATTCTCCATTATCTTTATGGACGAAACGTATTTCACCTGTTTTTTTATCTTCAAGAAATCGTTTCTCACTTCTAAACCAATTTCCCTTTAACATGGTTCCATCTGGTGCCTCTATTAGATATGGAGTAGTTGCAGTACATGAACGTTCCATTGTATCCCAAAAGTATTTTCCTTTTTCATCTTCATAGGCGTATCTTTTAAGATATGCTTTATCAAAAGGTATAAACATGTTTGGCAACGATGCAACTTCTTTTGCATATACTATTACAAAATCATTTTCTATTGCAAAATAACTTGATGCGCTTCCTCCACCTGTTTTTGTTCTTCTGGACAATATTGATAGAAAATTCTCTACTCCAAATATCTCATCACATAATTTTCTTAGATGATGTATTTCATGTTCATCAATGGAGATAAATATGACCCCATCAGAACGCAGTAGATTACGAGCCACCAACAATCGGCTATACATATTATCCAGCCAATTGCTATGAAACCTGCCACTCGCATCAGAATTGGTGTCAAGGACAACGCCGTCTTCAGACTGCTCTGTCCTTTCCCAATAAGCCTGCTTGTTTTCTGAGAAATCATCATTGTACAAGAAATCCTCTCCCGTATTATACGGCGGGTCAATATAGATACACTTCACCTTATTTCTATATCCAGCCAATAGTATTTTCAGCACTTCGAGGTTTTCTCCCTCGATGATGATATTCTCTGTCTTGTCGGCATTTACACTTCGAGCCTCATCATAGCGAAGGGTGGCACGTGTCGGCGTGAAGGCATTGCGCTTTGCCTTCGACTTGCCAAACCAGCGGAATTCATAGCGCTCGTTCTCGTCCACACTATCGGGATTGACGGCTTTCTTCACCTCGTTGATATCCAGATGACCTTCCTGAGTAAACCAGTCTGGAAATAGGTTGCGCAGGGTTTCCAGGCGCTCCTCATTGAGATCTGGCGATAGGGTAATGTGGTCTTTATATGTTTCCATTGTTATCTTGATTTATTGTATTGTTGGCTTGCGCCTTGAATGAACTGTATTCTTTGATTGGTGCTTTGTAGCTGGCTTCAATGCCAAGAGAACGGAAATGCTTGATGGCAAAAAGGATTCTTGCCTTTTCGTGTGGAGTCAGGGCACGTATGTCTTCTATATCCTCTGTTCCCTTTATCTCTACCACGAAATAATATTCCTTGTCCTGTTGGCCTCCCAATAGTTGTTTTTTATGAAGAACTACTCCGAAATCAGGCTCGTAAATGCCAATAGGAGTGTCAATCTTGTACCACGTGGGGAACTTCAGGAAGCAGAGTACTTCGGAGTTCATGGGTTTGTCTGCCTCCTCTGCGAATGTCCTTTCGTATCCACTATCATATAGCGTCTTATCCCATACACCATGGTTAGGAGTTTCAACGTAGTTGTCGCATCCATCCTTTGTGAAGTCCTCAAAATTGAAGGGATATTCACTACCATTAGGCTCATATTCCGCACAACGCACCAACTCGTCGAGCTGTACCTGACGAATCTTAAAGGCGGCCTGTTCCATGAAGACAGGAGGATTCTTCAGATACTCATTCTTCGTATCTATGCGAGAAAGGATGTGCAGGATAGAAATATAGCAGAGTCCAGTCTTCTCGCTTAGGTCTTCCACTAAATCCTGTGGATTGAAATGCCCATGCAGTTCGTAGGTTTCAGAGCCTTCGTAGTTTGCCTCGCCTACATTGGTTATGTCGCTGACCCTATAGCTGCTGACCTCTGCCACATACTGGCTGATGTTGATGCCGTTGAGTGCTTCTATGCTTTTCTGAATCAACGCATCTTCATCCATGTGGACACGATAGGTGGTCTTACGGGCTATTGTCTTCCAAAAGCGACGGAATACGCTCATGAATGTTTCGTCCTCCTTCACCTTGAACGTGACACGGTTTTTGTGCTTGCCCTTATGCGTATGCTTAGGCTTGGGACCTGGTTTGCCAAAGGCATCCTCATTCTCTTTCTGATAGGTGCGGGCGAAGGTCTCGTAGGTTTCGTTCGGTACAACTGTCAGTTGGTTCAGCACTTCATCATCGGGAGTGTCTTCACTGTCATATACGCGCTCACCCTTCTGATTGACACAGATACGCAATCCACGGCCTATCTCCTGTCGTTTCTTGTTCTCGGAATAGCTTTCGTTGAGTGTGGCGATGCCAAAGACATTCGGGTTGTCCCATCCCACACCAAGGGCTGAATGTGAGAAGATAAACTCTATCTTGCTGTCAAAAGAGAGGAGTTGCTGCTTGTTATGCAGAATCTCATCGTAAATGTCCTTGTTGGAGCGAAAGGAATCCTCGTTGTCGGTAAATTCTCCTTTGGTTGTTTTTGCAAAGTAGAATCCTTGTACAGATATAACCTCTTCATCCGTAGGCATCTGTCCATTGTTGAATTCGGTATATACCTGCTTGAATTTCTCTTCAAAAAGCATCTTGACGATAGGTCTTTCCGGGCTCATGTAGTTAGCTACCCTGTCTATGAAGATGAGCGACAGATTCTTTATTCCTTGGGGACGTAGCCTGTTGCGGTTCTCAAAATGACGACGAATCAGCCATTCCAGTTGCAACCCCCACACCTCTTCCTTGTTGGCAGATGAGGAACCCTCGGTAATGGTTGTACCATTGGTAAAGTCCACACGCCACTTCTTATCAGACATCTGCTTGTAGATACGGCTGATGGTGAAGTCACGATATGATTCATTGCCTGTCTTGTCTGCAAGGTTGTCATCCTTTTTCAAGAATGTGGAATCCTTGAACTCAAACTTGCCATCTGTTTTCTTCAGTTTCCACAGTTTAAGTTTCACCTTGGGCTGGGCTGCATTGGTGGCCTTCACACTGCTCAGCTCCATTTTCAATGTAGCTTCGTCGTTGCTTTCTGCCACAGTAAGCACTTCGAGCTTCTTGACCAAGCCCAGGCGATAACTTTCAGCGGGTGTCAGTTGATAAAGCACATTCTTCTTAACCGCATGAGTGGCGGAATAGCGGAACTTGAACAGAGGATCCAGTTTTTCCAACCATTTCTGCGAGTTCTCCGTGTCCATTCCTTCCTGAGGCTCATCCATAAAGATGACAGGATGCGTTTGGGCAATGGCATCGAGATAGGGCAAGTTGTTGAACAATCCTTCTCTCTCTACCTGATTGAGTATCTTGTCCTCTGAGTTGAATGAAGCCATGGTCATGACCATAATCTGGAGAGAGTCATCGACGATGAAGTCTCTCAGCAGGCTTAGTTTAGAACTATCATAGACAAACGCATTAGGGATAATGTCATATTTATCTGCCAACTGCTCCTTGAAGTTCTCTATCGTGTCGATTACTCCTTGACGGATGGGTATGGAAGGTACGAGGACGATGAATTTTGTCAGTCCGTACTCTCTGTTCAGTTCGTATGCTGTCTGGATATAGGTAAGTGTTTTGCCCGTACCAGTCTCCATCTCTATGCACGCATCATTGCCCTGCATCAAGCAAGATTGTCCAGATGGCACACCATTCTCCTCAACAACCCTTTGCATATTCTCTGCAAGTTCCTGAGGAGAGAGTGAGCATACATTTGAGTGAATGTCCTCATGATGGGCATTGTCATAAGTATTCCTTTCCATGCCACGGAAGACCTCCACCACACTTCGTATGGCTGTTATCTGATGCTGTGGATTCTCTAATTTGAATTTCATTGAATTGTTGTTTATTAGATGTTATATCTTAATCAGCCATCCCCGCTTTCTTCAGGCGGCAACAGATAGTCGGAGGCTTTTTCTGACGATATGGCGGACTTGCCGGTCTTGCTTTCCAACTGTTTGCGAGCAGCGGCAGCTACACTACCACCTTCTTTCGCAACTTGTGCACTCTGCTTGAAACCCTTAGGATTTTTCTGCTTGGAAATCTCTGTTGTTGATGCTTCTGCCAGCATATTGAGAGCAAGTTCCACGTTGGTCATATTGTCGCGCAAGCTCTCTTTCGTTTCTTGCCATCTTCACTAACTAATGGAACCAGGGTACAAATTGTACCCCAGTTGGCTTTAAGACTTTCGTCCCTACTCTTCATTCTTTTGATATACTGTTTTGGGTCTGCACTGTCCGTTAGCACAGCCACGACATCCACAATAGAGAAGTGCCATTTCTCCTACTTGTCGTCCCATACGGTGCGTACTTTCCTTTCCTCAAATATCTTGATGATTTCCCTTTTCATCATCTCTTCTATCTGCTATTTCAGATTCATGCTTGGCTTTATTCCCCTTCCTTATTCCATCTCTCCATGTCTGCCTTCAATGCGTCCTTCTGCAGGCGTCTGGTGAGGTCTTCGCGGAACGTAATCTTGTCTTTCAGGTTCTTGAAGTCGTCGCCAGGCTCCCAGTTCACTTTTACGGACTTGATGTGCTTGTCGGGATTGAATTCCGCCATGGTGTCGGCGCCATTGCAATCGAGAGTGGGGTAGAAGCTGCCTATCTCGCCGAGGTCTATTCTGTAGCCTTCTGCCATCATTTCCGCCATGGCTTCGGCAAGAGTGGAGATGATGGCCTTGTAGTCGCCTTTTCTGAATGATGAACCATGGCTGACGATGTGGTCGATGAGCTCGTCAACCGACAACGTCTTCTCGTATTGAGCGCAGGCGTATGCCTTTTTACCGCGCTCCGGGTAGCGTGGATTTCCACGCATTACTAGTGTGTATTTCATATTGTCTTGTGTTTAAATTGTGACATATATATAATTATGTGTGCAAATATAATAAATAAAAAGGCGAAATGCAAGTGATTGATGAGAAAAGTGCAATAGGTTGCATTGGCGATAAGGTTATTAACCTTACGCCCGAAAGGTTAATAACCTTACGGCTGTAAGGTTAATAACCTTTCAGGCATCGAACATATCTGCATTGCATGATTTAACCCGATAGCGGACTCGTTGCAAGCTATAATTATTGATGGTTGTGCATATTTGGCAATCGCCTTTATTGTTTTAATGATAACCTGTTGTTGGCAAGTGTTTTTTGTGGCATTGATAGGTTTTGATATAGTTGAAGGTGAAATTTAGCAGAAGTGTCCATATGCGTTAACAAAGTGCCAATGCTGAGGACAAAAGGCAGCTAATGACTTGTTCAGTCAGTGAGATTATGATAATAATGAGGCTTATTATTTTTTTGTACCGAAAAAACTTTTTATCTTTGCATGTCTTTTTTTAATAACAAACAGTACTAATAGTTTTAATTCATGGAAACAACAAAAAGAGTTTGGAGTTATGTACTCCTTTTTATGATGACAGTTTGCAGTCTATCGCTTGTGTCTTGCAGTAGTGACGATGATGATGATGACGATGGCGGTGATGTTGCGCCCGCTGCTTTTGAAGCTTATGCTGCCAAGTATCAGATTGCCGATGCCGGTGCTGCATTCTCGTCAGTAGAGTTTACGGAAAGCGGTAACTACATAATGGTATTGAATGACCTTCCAACAACTGGTGCAAAGTCGTTGTCTTCGCTTGCAGCAAAGAAATCTCCTGCCCATATGATGTTTGGCAATTTGCTTCGTAAGGCCGCGACGAGGAGCGAGCATGTGTACTCGCCTATCCTGTATGGCAAGTATACTGTTGATGCTGACGGTACATACGTTCTAGCCGGATATGGTAAGGTGAAGGTCGTAGAGGATGGTGCCGGTAATGCTTATAGTCTGGAATTCATGCTGTCATCAGGCTCTTCTTTCACTTATACGGCTTCAAAGCAGAACCGTGACTTGGATAGTGAAAATACAAATCGTTTGTGCAGAACTTGGAATACGGCTTCTTTCCAGATAGTTGCCAAAATCAATGGTAAGGTACTGCTTGACGTAACTGCAAGCACAATGGGAGAGTTGATAAAGAAGTTGCAGAAATGGGCTGAGTCAAATGACGAAGAGTTTGACCCGTCTGATTGGGAGTATCTGGACATAGCCAATCCTGAGCAGGTTGTCTTTACCAAGACTGGCACCTATATGGTGAAATACAGCAATAGCGAGCTGGCTGTTTCTACATGGAGATGGGTAAATGACAGCGAGACTATGCTGCAGTATTCTTGGGAAAACGACTTTGAGGATTCTTATTTGAATGGTTTTGCATCTGTAAGCTACAAGGGCAGCCAGCTGGTAATTACAGAGACTGACAAGGAAGAGGAAGATGGCGAATCATACGAAATGTCCATGGTGTATTATTTCAATGAGGTGAAATAACTTTGGATGCTATAAACAGATAATTAACTGAAGCAGTCTGTATGTATATTATTATTCCGCATACTACCCATCAAAAGTAGTATGCGGAATATTGTTTATTACAGCCCTCAACTATTAGTGTATGTGTTGGAGAGTTTATCTTGCTATTTCCTCAGCTCGTCGGCAAAGTAGTTGATTGCATTGCGCGTGATGCGCACGGCCTCTTCCATGCTGCAGTCAAGGTGTCCGCCGCTGGCGTTGAGGTGTCCGCCACCATTGAAGAATTTCTCTGCCACCTCTGCTACGGAGAAGTCATCGACGGAGCGCAGGCTCACCCATACGCAGTTGTCCTTGCGGTCGTCCTCGCGCAGGGAGATGGACATTTTCATGCCTTTAATTCTCAAAGGCTCGTTGACGAGTCCTTCTGCGTCGCCCTTGATGAAGCGGAAGTCCTTCATGTCCTGTCGCGTGATGGTGAAGTATGAGGCATGCAGGTCCTCGAAGACGTTCAGCTTCTGGCTCATGAGGTAGCCTCTTAGCCTGATGGCCCATGAGCTGTAGTTGTTGAATACGTTGCGGTATATCTTGTCTTTGTCTATCTTCTTGGTGAGCAGTTGGCAGATAATGAAGAAAATTTCCGGTCTCGTAGAGTTGTAGGTAAAGCCTCCCGTGTCGGTCATCATTCCGCAATAGATAGTGCTGGCAAACTTGCGGTCGAGCGTGTCGAAGCCCCCGAGCTGCCATACGATGCGGAACACCAGCTCGCACGTGGAGCACATTTCTGTATGCGATGCTGTCACCTTAGCCTGAATGTCCGGTTGCAGATGGTGGTCGATGAGTATCTTCGGTGCCTTGCAGTTGTCGAAAGGCTCCTGCATGGCATGCAGTCTGTCTGCCTTGTTGAAGTCGAGGCATATCACAAGGTCTGCTTTATCGAAAGCCTCGCTTACTTGCTCGGGGTGCTTGTCGTAGCGTACGATGCGCTCGCTTCCCGGCATCCATTGCAGGAAGTCGGGATAGGCATCGGGTAGGGCGATGAAAGCTTCCTTGTTCCAGATGGTGTGCAGATATTCCGCCATGGAGAGTACTGCGCCAACAGCGTCGCCGTCGGGTGACTTGTGGGCGCAGAGAACAATACGAGAAGAAGTCGCTATCAACTCTCGTAAGGTAGCGACTTCTTGTTCATTCAGTATGTTGTTAAGCATTAGAACAGTTTGTTTGGATAAACACCATCAGCCACGAGCTTGGCTATACGCTCAACGGTAGCCTGACGGTCGGCAGCGTAGGTTACGCCAAACCATACAGAAGTGGTGTCGAGTACCTCTACTGTTGCTGTACCCTCGTTGATGAGCTTGTTGACCATCAGAGGTATGAAGAACTCTGCCTTGAGGTTCTCCATGTTCTTCGGGTCGGAGAGGAACTCCTTGAAGTAAGCCTCGCTATGCTCGAAATAGTCTGGTGTGAAGCCCCACATGTTCATTGATACCGGTACGTTCTCCTCCAGTGGTATCCACTCGCCGTTCTCGTCCTTGAAGCAGATGGCGTTGCCCTTGTCTGCCTGACGCATGATTTCCGTGCGCTCTACAACGTCGGTAAGGTGGCGGTTGTCGTCGTACTCGCATACGCCGCGAGCTACAGAACCGTTCTCAGACAGTGTGTTGCAGCAGCGGAAGCCAACCATGGCATACTTGTTGGTTGAGCCTTCTGGAAGAGAGGAGAGGAATTTGCCTACAGACATGAAAGCGTCGCGTCCGTAGAAGTCGTCGCAGTTGATGACGGCGAATGGTTCCTTGATTACATCCTTACCCATAAGAACGGCGTGGTTGGTACCCCAAGGTTTTACACGACCCTCTGGACACTTGAAACCTTCTGGGAGGCTGTCTATGCTTTGGAAGCAGAGCTCGCATGGCACAACGCCCTCGTACTTGGAGAGAATCTGTGTGCGGAACTGCTCTTCGAAGTCTTTGCGGATTACCCATACAATCTTGCCAAATCCTGCCTGGATAGCGTCGTAGATTGAATAGTCCATAATTGTCTCGCCGTTAGGGCCGAGACCGTCAAGCTGCTTAAGGCCACCGTAACGGCTTCCCATTCCTGCAGCAAGGAGAAATAGTGTTGGTTTCATAATACGTTATGTTTAATAATGTTAGTTTGAAAATCCATATAAAGGCGGGTAGGTTAACAGCATCCCCAAAGGCTCTCTGTTTCCTCTGTCATATAATGACAATGCAAAGATAACACTTTTTTCGTTAAACAATAAATAAAGAAAGAATAATTTTTGTTTGGTGTGACGAATTACTAATGTTGGATTAGTGTTTCGTCAGAATGGGTACCCGATTGCGAGGTGCAGACTCTGGCTGTCCTTGAAGTTCGGAAGGTTGTAGAACCCATGCTTATATGGCAGGTGCAGGCCTATTCCCCAGTCTACGCGTATGACGAAGTAGTCAAGGTCGTATCTCAGTCCTACGCCTGTGCCTACGGCCATCTGCTGGAACATGTTCTTAAACTTGAACTTGCTGTCGGGGCGATAGTCGTCATCCTTTAGCGACCATACGTTTCCTGCATCGAGGAATATGGCACCATAGAGGTTGTCGAACAGCCGTGGACGGTATTCGAGGTTGAAGAGCAGTTTCAGGTCGCCTGTCTGGTCGAGATATGATGATGTAGCCTCGGTTGGCAGATATGCTCCCGGCCCTACGGACCTAATGGTGAATGCGCGTATGCTGTTGGCTCCTCCCACGTATAGCTGTTCGTTATATGGTGCCGTTGTGGAATTGCCGTAGCTCCAGATTGCTCCGGCGCTGGCATGTGCTACAAACTGGTCGTGCTCATTCAGCTGCCATGTCTTACGCCATTCGGTTTCAATCTTTAGAAACTGCGCGTATGGGTTCTTGAACATCTTCTTGTCTTTTGTGCTCCATTTGTGTCCGAAAGCTGCGTAACCTGCCGACAGGATGTTGCCGGCCTCGCTAATGGTTGTCTGCCAGAAGATGGGGTTGCGGTAGCTCAGTGGACTGGTGTAGATATATGAATACCTCATCTTTGGAACAAACTGGTCTTTCATGGACACCTGCAGGTAGGCGCTGGTGTTGAGCACCGAGTCGAACTTTGCCGTGTGGCTCGACATATAGTCGTATTGCAGTATGAGTGGTGAGAACTGGTGCAACGACTGTTCTGACGTCTGGAAAGTGTAGGTAAGCTCACCCGATACCACATGTCTCTTGAAGTAGCTTGCACGGTTGATGACACTTGACGATGCCTTGACGAGAGTCGATGGAGTAACCTTGTAGCGTCGGCGGGGCAGGATGGGTATGAGCAGGCGGGGGAACTCCACAGAGGCATCGATACCGTACTGATAGGAGTGTACGTTGTCTGCCGAGCCCGATGCTGCATGTCCTGTTTGCCAGTCGAAGGAACCATTGAGGTTGATGTCGAGTTTCTCGCCTCCCCTGAATGCGTTGCGCTTGGTGAAACCCACTACCATCTGCGGACCCATTCGTCCGTTGGTCTTACCCTTGAAGTTGGTCTCCACATAGAAGTCGTATGGCTTGTCGAAGACGCAGTTCAGCGTAAGGTCGAGGGTGTCGCATAGTGCTGACGTGTCGCGAGGGGTGAACTGGAAGTCTACCGACGAGAATACTCCCGTACCGGTAATCTTGTTGTTCGATTCCTGATGGTTGGCGTAACTGTATGGCTGTTTGGGACGCAGCTTCAGGTCGTTGAGTATTACCCTGGGACGTACAGGCACCCTCTTGCCGTTGTAGTATGCGGTGAAGCGTCGTCGGTTTATCGAGTCCTTGAGTTCTTCCATATAGCTTCGCTGGAGGTTTATGCGGATGTTGCCAATGTACCATTTGTGCATGGCCTTGTCTGGCAGGTCATCAGCAAGCTGCATGTCGAGAAGCACCTTTCCGGGGACGTTTACCGTGTCGGCCAGGTATGATACGTAGCTTGGCTGATAATAGTAGTATCCGTTGTTGCGGAACAGATTGCTGATGCGCGTGCGCTCAGCGTCGAGCGATGCTACGTCGAAGGCCACACCTTTCTTGAGCTTGCTCTCGTCTGAGTGTGCGTCTATCAATGTGTCGGCGTCGTATGGGAAGTTTGAGTACTTCACGCTGTCTATGGTGAACAGGTGCCCGCAGTTTACGGTGTATGCTATCTTTGACTCCTTACCGTTCTTGCTTACAATCTCGTCATAGCCAACGCTGCCGCGGAAGTAGCCGTGGTTGCGCAGCTGTGACTGTGCTACGGATGCGCGCAGCTCGGGATTTACCCAGCTCATCAGCACAGGCTCGTTACCAAATGTCTTTGACATCCATTGTCCCAATACCGATTGAGAATCATGGAATGCGTTCCATATCCATAGACTGTAGGGGAATGGGGTGCGGTAGTAGCTGCTTCCGAGCAGGGCTCCATTTGGTGCACAGGCCAGTGCAGCCTCTATCTCCTCCTGTGTGGACAGGAAGTGGGAGTTGCGTTCGTAATCCTTGTACTCGATGGTTTTCAGGCCTGTGTACAGCCTGTCACCCTCGGGTATGTCGCTGGTTGTGGAGCATGCCGTTAGAAGTATGCAGCAGAAAATCAGCGATATGATAAGCGGTTGGTGGGGATGTCTCATTCTGTTTTAGCTTTAGTGGTGTCTGCAGGCTGTATCAGTGGCGGTGCGCTTGATGTCTCCTTGAGGCGGAATATGTCGCCGAAGGTACGCAGCTTGCGTCTCCAGATGAAACCTCCTCCATATTCGCCGATGTTGCCTTCGAGCCAGTCGTAGCTGTCGCGGTTGTAGAAGAGGTTAAGATATTGTGTGGAGCTTTCGTTTAGCCTGTATTCGAACTGCACGTTGTTGAAGAACGACTCGTTCTGGTTGGACATGTCGGAGCCTGTAGACAGCTTGCCTCCAACGATGATGCGCAGTCTGTTGTTCCAGAAACGTTTCGAGAACTTGAACGAGTAGTCAGTGCGTGTGTTGCCGCTGGCATCGGTGGTGTTGTCGAGTCCGAAGCTCAAGTCAAGTGTGCGCAGGGCATTGCCTGCTATGCCGTTAATCTGGTTCTGGAGGAATGCGCTGAGTGCGGAGTTCATGGAGAAACTGTTGGTGTTGCCGTCGGCAAGATACATTCCTGTTGTCAGCATGGTCACGGCCAGCTTGCCCCGCTCCTCTATGCTCATTGTGTTGAGCTGGTTGCTGATAGTCATGTCCTGTGGAGCGTAGATTACAAACTCCAGTCCCATGTCGTTAAGCGTCTTTGTTATTATCACACCACAGTTGAACTCTACAGAGCGCGTGCCGCCTCCGTCATCGGAAACGGCCGCCTTTGTGGTCTCAAGTGCCGTGATGTTGAGCCTTGGGTTCATGGGGTCGCCAGTGAACTCAACGTAGCTGCCATCCTGTATTACAAATGTCTTGAGCGGTATCACAGGCAGTGAGTATTTCATCTCTCCGTTGTTCAGCGTGTAGCGGCCACGTAGCGACAGTCCGTCAATGGCATCATACTGCATACGCAGGTCACCGCCACCTATGAGGTCGATGTAGTTTGACTTATTGGCGTTGAGGGCGCAGAGAATATGAGCGCTCTCATTGACACTCATTGTGAGGTCCATGTTGAATCCGGAAAGCGGTGGACGTGTTACAGACATCTCCACAGAGTCGGCAAAGTTGGTGAATTTCACAAGGTCGTCGAGCTGGTTGTCCGTGGTGATAGGGCTGTCGCGAAGGATGTATGTCATGTCGGTAGAACCGAGAACGTCGAGCTTTCCACGCAGTCTGAGGTTCTCTACCGGTCCCTGCATGCGCCCGTAGAAGTTGACGTATGCCTTTCCGAATGCCTCAGAGCGGCTGTTCTCCTTTGCGTCAATGATTAGGAAGTTGTCTGCTCTCATGCGTATGTCTGCATACATGTTGTCGAGGTTGGAGAAGTCAATATATCCCGACGTGGTAAGCGGTTTGTCGTTGTGCGAGTACATCTCGAAGTTCTCCAGCAGGAGTCTGCTGCCGCTTATGGTTACCGGGTCGTTGCCGAAGCGCATCTCCACGCCGTAAGGCAGGCTGAAGATGTAGGCAGAGTCGAGATACAGCTCGCCATTGACCTGCGGCTGTGACAAAGCGCCTTTGACGCTAAGATCTCCCTCGCAATAACCATTTAATCCGAAGAGCTGATCGGGGATGAAACCGTTGACTAGCGAAAGTGGAGTGTGTGCAAGCGATAGTGTTGCATCGAGGAAGCCGTCGCCTTCGGAGGCGTATGTTCCGCTAAGTGTTCCTATCTCTTGTCCGTTGTGTATCATTATGCCGTCAACGGAATGACTGCCGTTGCTCAGAGGCATGTATGTGAATTCTGTTCCCACATCGCCCATTTTGCATCCCTCGTAAATCATGTTCGAAACGGTCAGGGATGATGAGACCGTCAGCTCGTCGGGAGTCTGGATGGCGTGGAAGTCGCCATCGAGAATGCCCGTCATGTTTGGTGTGAAGGGAAGTATTGCGAATATGTCGTCAAGGTCAAGTTTGTTGACGCTGAGCGTTATGTCCTGCAGGGCATCGGCATTCTCGTCGTTGGTGTACACCTGTAGTCCCGTGCCGTCGGAAGCCCTGAGCTTCAGGTTTGCTGATACGCGCTTGTCCTCGCTTAAGAACAGGTAGTTGTCCTTGTTGACGGCGAACTTCTTGTAGCCCAGTACGGGGCCATCACCAATGAATGTCACCTTTACTCCGTTATCCTCCATGGCTGCCGACATGTCGGTAGCCAGTCCCAAACGGTCTTTCCAGTCGTATAACCTTGACTTTATGGTTGTTCCCTTCTCGGTCAGTGTACCTTCGACAATGGCATTGAATATGTAGTCGGGGTTGTCCTTGTTGTTGTGTACCTGCATGCGGTAGCTAACGTTGGAGCTGTCGGAGAATATGACTAAGCTTGCCGTGTCGACAAGAATGTCGCTTACCGTCATGGCATTGGCTCTCATGTAGCCGTTGAGTCCGCTGGTGGGCGATGACGTCATGTCCATAGCCAATGAGCCGCAGCCAATACTGTACCGCTTAAGCATTCGGGCAACAACATTCTCTGAGCCGGAGTTCAGCTTGATACTGGCCAAGGGCAGACGCTTGCGCAACATTGGCTGATCAATGTATCTCTCGTCCATCTGCCTGATTACCTCGTCGCTGACGTTGCCAATGGCGGAAAGCAGGTCTTCATAGCTGCCGCTGGCATCCATGTTGAGGTAGAAATCACCACAGCTGACTATGGCGTGTGTGGTATCGGGACGCAATATGACATCCATGTCGATGTCTTCCGGACGGTATATGCCGTCGTTGTCCTGAAGTACGATGTCGCCAATGGAGCCTTGTATGGTGTGGGTGTCGTTGAGATTGGTGCTCATGTCAAGGTGTGTGCACATTGATATGTTGAGCGGGCTTTCCACAACACCAAGCTTGTATAGGTCAAGCTCGGAGAACTGGCAGGCCAGAGTAGCGCTGAGCTTGTTGCCGTTTGTCATGGCGTCGATGCCGATATTGCCGTTCAGCATCTTGTTGTCGCTGTTGATGGTTGCGTGTGCCAGTCCGTTGCTCATCTGTGCGTTGCCCCTGATGCCGTCGAGACTGTAGCCAGCGATGGAGAAGTGGGTGAGGTCGATATCTGCATCCAAGCTTGTCTTTGGTGACAGGAAGTCGAAGCCGCGGCCACTGATGTCGGCTTTGGCGGTGAGTGAGGACAGTCCCATACCAGTTACAAAGTGCTGGAGTGGGAGCCTCTTGGCAGAAATCTTTGCCATGTACCTGTCTGAGCTGAGGTCAATGGATGCCTTGCCGCTGATGTTACCGCCACCCTCACTCAGTTTGAAATTAGTGGAATACTTACTTCCGTCAGCGTTTACTCGGGCTTTTAGTCCTATGCCCGATGGTATTCGTATCTTTGCCGCTACGTTCTTATCGAGCAAAGCTGTGACGAACCCCATGTTCTGTGTTGACGCCTCGATGTCTGCTTGTGCTGCAAGCTTGCTCATGTCGCTTATGTTGGCGGCAAAGCCTCTGGCCTTGGCATTGAAGGCAGTAGGAAGTTTTACAATAATCTCGTCAATGTTCATCCTCTCCATGTTGCCGCTTAGAATGGCGTCTATGGCAAGAGGCTGCTCGGGCCACCGGCGGATGAAGTCGGAAGGCATGTCTGCAAGAAACAGCATGAGGTCGGACTTGCCTAACGAGCCGTGCATGGTGGCGTGCAGCTTGCCTGGGGCTATGCTGTCGAAGGTGTTGAGGTCCATAGCCAGCTTTGCCGTGAGTGAGGAATGCTCGGTCTTGACGCTGAGGTCTGGCAACTTCATTTTTGTGGAGTCAAGACTTATGTTTCCTGCAATCTCTTTAAGTGCCAGGCCACTTTTCTCGTTGAACGAGCAACCGTGGATGCTGGCCGAGAGCTTCGGGTCGCAGTAGTAAATATCGCTAATGGATATCGCTATGTTGGTAAGTTTCAGATGACTGGGGTCAAAGCCCACTGTCTTTGGTGAGTATGTGTTGTCGTAGCACAGCGTTCCGCCGTTCCATTCTGCTTTGCCTATCTGGTAAAGCGACTTATGAAGGTCGAAGTGCCCTTCCTTGACCAAGAGACGTTCTATGCCTGAGCTGACAATCATGCTGTCGCAAAATGTGCGGAACGTAATATCAGAATGGCTGACGGCAAGCTGCCCGACATCAATCTTCCAGAAGTTCTCGCTCGTCGAGGTGTCCTCAACTACGCTGTCGGTCATTGCTATGTCTACTATGGCATCTTTTATCGAGACATTGTCAAGTGCCACCGTCTCGGCAGCGAGGTCTATGCCGTGCGACTGTAGGGCAAGGTTGCCAATATTGCCTTTTATTATTGCCTGTGGTATGAAACCATCGGTGTTGACATGCATTTCCTCAAACGACAGCTCGTCAATAACAATGTTCTGGTTGAGTAGTGGAAGCAATTGTATATCGACAATGGTATTGCCGATGCTTGCAATAGTATCGCGGCGGTTGTCGGTGCTGTCGGGCTTTATTACTTTCACACCGACAACGCTAAGGTCGAGTGGAAAGGCAAGACGCACGCGCTCAACGGAAATCTCCATGTCCGTTTTCTCAGACGCATATCTGGCTACTTGTCTTACTGCCCAATTCTGGAACGGAGGGAAGTAAAACAATGAGAACAATATGACAAGCAGCAGCACCGGTATCAGTATGACTATACCTATGCGTCTGAAAATTTTCTTCATGAGCTATGCTGTTTTTGCGATGCTCCGTCAGCAAGTGCCGTCCACAGGTTGTCTGTGGGAAGAGGCGAGTAGACGGAGATGGGTTCTTTTGATACGGGGTGTGTGAAAGCCACGTGATGTGCAAGAAGGCTTATCCCGCCATCTGGATTAGAGCGTTTCGCTCCGTATTTCAGGTCACCTTTTATCGGGCACCCCATGTGAGCCAGCTGGCTTCTTATCTGATGATGTCGTCCGGTGAGCAGCCGCACCTCCAGAAGACAGTAGTTGGCTGTGGAACTTAAAAGTCGGTAGTCGAGAAGGGCCTTCTTGGAGTTGGGAACCTCACGGTTGTAGACGTATGTCTTGTTCTGCTTCTCGTTGCGCACGAGCCAGTTGGCAAGCCGCCCCTCAGTCTTCTCAGGTGCCTGCTGGGTTATTGCCCAATAGGTTTTGTGAACATCGCCATTGCGGAACATCTCGTTCAGACGGGTAAGGGCTTTTGACGTCTTTGCAAACACTACAAGCCCTGATACGGGACGGTCCAGACGGTGTACCACACCGAGGAACACATTCCCAGGCTTGTTGTACTTTTCCTTAATATATTCCTTAACCGTCTCAGACAACGGCTTGTCGCCCGTCTTGTCTCCCTGGACAATTTCTCCGCTTTCCTTGAAGACTATGATAATGTGGTTATCCTCGTAGACTACTGTCATAAAATCTCTTTCTTAGTTGATAAAACCTCACCCCCTTGCCTCTCTACAAAAGAGAGGAGAATTAATTAGTCTCAAGGCTGCGTAACATCCCTCAAAGCTATTATACTCCCCTCTCTCTTGGAGAGGGGCAGGGGGTGAGGCTTCCTCAACTTTTAAACTACATGTTCATACCGCCATCGATCTGGATAACCTGTCCGGTAACGTAGCTGGACATGTCTGATGCAAGGAAGAGACATACGTTAGCAATGTCCTCAACCTGACCTCCGCGACGGAGAGGTATCTTCTTCATCCAGTCCTTGCGGATATCCTCAGGCAGCTGGGCTGTCATGGCAGTCTCGATGAAACCTGGAGCAACGGCATTGGCGCGAACACCCTTTGGACCAAGCTCCTGGGCAATAGACTTTGCAAGACCTATCATACCAGCCTTGGAAGCTGAGTAGTTGCACTGTCCGGCATTGCCGTGAACACCTACAACGCTCGACATGTTGATGATGGAACCACCACGCTGACGGAGCATTATCGGAGCACATGCGTGGATGAAGTTGAATGCGCTCTTCAGGTTCACGTTCAGAACGGCATCCCACTGAGCCTCGCTCATACGGAGCATAAGGCCATCCTTGGTGATACCGGCATTGTTTACGAGAATGTCGATGGAGCCGAAGTCTGCATGTATCTGCTTTACTACAGCCTCTGTCTCGGCAAAATCTGCAGCGTTGCCGGCATAAGCCAGACACTTTACGCCCAAAGCCTCAATCTCCTGGCGTGTAGCCTCAAGACCTGCCTTCATGTCATCGTTGAGAACAAGGTCGGTGAAGGCGATGTTTGCGCCTTCTGAGGCATACTTCAATGCGATGGCCTTGCCAATTCCTCTTGCAGCACCAGTAATCAGTGCTGTCTTACCTGTTAATAATCCCATATTATTCATATCTTATTGATTTATAATTAATTACAGACACCTAAAAACTATTTGCTGAAAATTTGCAAGTATCAAAACATATTTAGAACGCCCATTAATACGCCGTAAAGGAGTGCTAAAACTATGATGATGAGCACCACCAAGCAGAACGTACCGAGGCAGCAGCCAGTTTGTTTTTTATTTTCTTGCATCATCCAACTTTGCTATTTTGTAGTATATTTAATAATGTATTAATCTGTTTGTCTTTTTGTTCTATCTGACTATCTTTTGCCTCAACCAATGCGAGCAAGCGGTTAAGGGTATCTGAATCATTTACAGGGCTATTTGTGATATTAGAGCCGCTATTTATTTGGTATCTGATACTATCTTTTTCGTCTAAAAACATATCACCAACGCCCCTTACCAGCCATTCCATGCTTATACGAGGTGACGAAATTTCGCCAATTTTGGCTATCACATCAAAGCCGGGCGAAGTTTCAGACGGCCCGACTATACTATTAATTGTGGTACGTTTGATATACGTACCCTTTGCCATAGCGGTGACATTTCCACCATAAACAGTGTCTAATACCGCTTTTATACGCTGATTTATAGTTGTAAACATACGGCATACTTAATTATTGTTAATAAATGGCGATTTTTCGCCTTAAAATTTTGTGGTGACAATATTTCGCCGTATCTTTGCACCCGAGATAAGTAAGTAACTACCTCAAGAGCATAAGAAAGGCTGTCGGACTATTTGCCCAACATCACCAAAACCCAACTGCAAATATACGGCAGTTTTTCTTTTTCTCCAAAGGTATAAGTAACTAACTAAGTAATTTTAATAAAATTTATACTTTTATGGCAGACAAAACAGGAAAAGCAATCAAATTGACACGTGACGATTTGCGGTCAATTGATGTAGGAAAGACGAAAACGTTTTACCTACCTGATGCGAAAGCGTGCGACAACGGCAAGGCTTTAACGTATCAGTTTCAAAATTTGATGGGCTGCAAGTTCAGCGTTAAAACGGACTATACAGCCAATACACTAACCATCACACGTAACGCTATATGATTATCACCAAACCCGAAGTAGAGCCAGACGGTTTGTATAACCAAGGGCAAGCAGCCAAAGCGTTGCACGTGGATCGGCACACCGTCGCCCGGTACGCTAACGATGGGCTTATTAAGTTCAGAGTTAGAAAAGCCGGAAAAGGCTTAATCACTACGGGGGCGGAAATAATCAAGTGTTGGAAATCAATGTATCTTTAAAAATTAAGCCGTATGAAAAAAGTAATGAAGAATTGGCGTTATTGGCTGATGGTGGCTATTGCCTTTATCGCTTTTTTCAATCTGATTGGGATGCCACACAAGGGCAACCCCAACTATTGGGAGTTAGTGATCTATTCCAAATTCACAGCCGTAGCACTCGCATATATCGACATACGTTTGTATGTGTGCTTTGCGAAACACAGAAAGATAGATGAGCTACTGGAGTACATCAACGAAGATAAGTAACATCATTAATCATATACAAAGATGAAAACAGATTTTAGTATTAACATACAGGTCAATTTGGGTGTAACACCCGAAATCGTGGCTTTGGTAAATGCCATTTTGTGCCACCGACCAACAGTTGCGCCGACCGCCGAGGAAGCACTCGACGGAAACGGACAAGTAGATAACAAGCCAGAGGACACCACCCCGGCACAGCCTCAACAGCCTACTAACAAGCGAGGCAGAAAGAAGAAAGAGGAAGCAGCCGCCGACAAGCCGGAGCCTACCAAGGAGCCAGCCGGAGACGAACAGCAGGAGGCAGAAGCCAACGAAGCCGATTCCAACGGTGAACAGGAAGAAGCCAAATCCGAGGAAGCAGCCCCACAGAATGAGGGCCAGGCCAAAGCCCAGGCAGAGGCAGAGCAGAAGCCATTAACCGCCGAAGACGTTAGGGCAGCTATGCACAAGACTCGCCAACGTATCGAGGGTGAAGACTACAAGGAGAACACCAACGGCGATTTATACAAGAAATACCATAAGCCATTAACGGCACAGTTCAAGAACATAGCCGCTTTGTTGGGTGCTGAAAAACCAAGTGCTTTGCCACCTGATAAGATTGCAAATTTCATTGAGCAGTGCAACGGTTTGCAGATAATGAAAGATGGCACGATCGGTTCAAATTGCCCATTTTAGTAACAACATTTAATCATATACAATTATGGCAGGCAAACACGCTTTATTATCACCAAGTGCGGCACATCGTTGGATGAATTGTACCGCCGCCCCACTTCTGGAGAAAGACGTGGAGGACAAGGGCAGCACCTTTGCAGAGGAGGGAACGTTAGCCCACGCCTATTGCGCCAAGAAGCTGAAAGAGTTTTTAGGTTTGGCAGTAGATGAGGAAAAAGCCGAGATAGCGCAGTTAGACGAGCAGTACCACAGTGGCGAAATGGACGAATACACCGATACGTACAAGACTATCGTACTGGAGAAGTTCAACGCCGCCCGAGCCAAGACCAAAGACGCACAATTGTTGGTTGAGGTCAAGTTAGATTTTAGCCACTATGTACCTGATGCTTTCGGCACGTCGGACGCTATCATTATCGCCGATGGCGTGATGGAGGTTATCGACTTTAAGTATGGCAAGGGCGTGAAAGTGTCAGCCGTGGAAAATCCACAAATGATGATTTACGCTTTGGGTGCATGGGACTTATTTAACTTTGAGTACGACATACGTAAGGTACGCATGACTATCGTACAACCACGTATTGATAATCTTTCAGAGTTTGAGATAGATGCCGCCGACCTCATTAATTGGGCAGTCGATGAGCTGCAACCGAAAGCCAACGAAGCCTATGCCGGAGGTAAGCAAAAACCGGGCAATTGGTGTCAGTTCTGCAAGGTTAAGGCAAACTGCAAAGCCCTATCGTCTATGTGTATCGAAGCACAGCAAGCCAACCCAGATCCACGTAAAATTAGCAAGGAAGTAATGGAAAAAACTATACTACCTTTTCTTTCAACGTTCAAAACGTGGCTAACTGGAGTTGAGGAGTACAGTTTGGAACAGGCATTAAGTGGCGTACAGTACCAAGGTTTCAAAATCGTTGAGGGGCGCAGTATCAGAAAGATAACAAACCCAACCGCCGTAATGGAACTTTTAGGCAAA